>JGI26061J44794_1000408_pt1 | contig 19632 bp, 23 predicted proteins | sample MarorgKNORR_S2LV_5_FD_44794 | JGI IMG/M metagenome (IMG submission 44794) | reverse complement strand
GCTTATAGGTGCATGGAAAGAAATGAGGCAAATATGGCGAGAACAAGAGCAAGACCAAAACTATCAGTTTGACACTAAAGTTCCTGACCTTCAAAAGAAGCNCAATTCATTTGAAGACCCATTAACATCATCAATCGGCGATCTTGCACCTCATTCCTTGAGATAGCGAAGATACATTAATATACCCACCCTCACACATGAAACGAAATTTGGAAAAAATAATATTCTAGGGGCAATTACTTTCGAATTATTTAATGTACAAAAATAGTCAACCTAATTTAGAATTTTATTTTTTATACCTTTCCGCTTCTTCTGAACCACCTGTTGCTGTGCCTTTAGTATAAGAGTGAGCACCCATACCTGCAAGATCTCCGTCTTGAACAATCAAATATTCATTTCTTATCTCTTCACCATCAAATAGACACTCTAATATTTCCCTAACTCCATCAGCATATCTTGCCTGTGCCGATAATGATGTGCCCGAAGTGTGTGGCGTCATACCATGATTGGGCATTGTTCTCCAAACATGGTCATTAGGTGCCGGTTGTGGGAACCAAACATCACCTGCATATCCACTTAACTGACCAGATTCTAATGCTCTAGCAATAGCATCTTTGTCACAGATTTTACCTCTAGCAGTATTGACTATATAAGCACCTTGCTTACACTTACTGATTAGATCATCATTGAACATATGTTCTGTTTCAGGGTGGAGTGGACAACTTATATTAATAACATCACATACGCCAACTAATGACTCTACTGAATCGTGGTATGTTAGGTTTAATTCTTGTTCTTGTTCAGGGCTTAACCTGTGTTTATCAAAATAGTGAAGATGTACATCGAATGGATGCATCTTTCTTAACATATCATAACCGATACGGCCTGCAGCGATTGTACCTATGTGCATACCTTCTACATCATAAGATCTTTGAACAGCGTCAGCGATATGCCATCCACCATCATTAACTATTTTATATTGAGTATGATAATCTCTAACTAAAGATAATATCATCATAACAATATGTTCTGCAACTGACCTTGAATTACAATAGGTTACCTCAACTACATCAACGTTATGGTCCATTGCTGCCTGTAAATCTACATGGTCTGAGCCAATACCGGCAGTAATTGCCATTTTTAGATTAGGAGCTGATTCCATTTTCTCTCTTGTTACATAGTAAGGCCAAAATGGCTGTGATATAACAATATCAGAATCAACTAATTCTCTATCAGCCGTACAACCTTCGCCATCTTTGTCAGATGTAACTACTAATGTGTGGCCTCTATCTTCTAAAAACTTTCTTAAACCTAATTCACCAGATACACAACCTAGTAATTCTCCTGGTGTAAAGTCCCTTCCTTTAGGGCTTGGTAGGGTCATACCATCAGGATATTTGTCTAGTACAGGTAAATCTTTTAATGGATAACTCGTAGGCATTCCATCTGTAGGGTCATCATATAAAACACATAATATTTTCATCGTGTACTCCTGTTGTTTTTAGATCTATATTACACCTTTTTGGATTTTTGACCTATATATATTTATACTAAGTCCAAATTAACACGGAATCATATTTTTAATACCTATTATTGAATAAAGTCAAATGACCTATATAGTAAACGATGATTGTATCAAATGTAAGCACTTAGATTGTGTTGAAGTATGCCCAGCAGATTGTTTCTACGAAGGCGAAAACATGCTGGTTATTAACCCACAAGAATGTATTGATTGTGATGTATGTGTGCCAGAATGTCCAGTTGAAGCTATATTGCCTGATACCGATCCAGCTGCCGCTAAGTGGTTAGAGTTCAACAGAAAATATAGTACTGAGATGATGTGGCCAAACATTACAGAAAACGGGGACCCAGATCCAGAACATGAAACATATCACCCAATTAATTTTCCAGATGGAAAGATGCATTTATTTTCTGAAAAGCCTGGCAAATGAAACTAAGAGGGAGCCCCTCTTGTGCTCGGCTAAGTATTAATATCCCCTCCCTCACACATCAAACGGAATTTGGACTTTTGTTTATACTAAGTTAAAATTGATATACAATCTAATGATGAAATTTAACTTGAAAGTTTATATCAGTCTGTTTTTAGGGTTTATATTCTTATCGTCATGTACACCGAGTGTTGTCGATATTTCCCTTTATACAACAGATGTAGAAGTTGCATTGGAAGGTGAAATTGTAGAAGTGCCGGTCAGAGCTTCATTCACTCTTTATAGTGAGGATGAAGATGGCGACCTAGAAAAAGCAATAATAATTTCAGAAAAATATTTATCTACAGACTCTGTCTTCTCACAATCTACAGGAGACTGGGGTGAAACGCTCGTTATTGAAACTACTATCCCATTAGGCACTCTTGAAAGCTTAAATAGCTATTTAGCATCGAATAACCGTGTTGCGGTATTGCTTGTTGAGGTTGATGAATATGAAAATATTGATGTTAGTATTAGGACAACAGACTTTGCTGCTGCACTAGACAGCGAATTGAGTGATATTAATTTCATGTTAGGATTCTCTCTGCCTGCTGACGATACAAACTTTAGAGTTATCAGTGATAGCAGGAATGACGTAGAGGTTTCTGCGACTGCTGTTTTTGTATCTGAAAAGCCTTATCTCTACTTTGAAAAAATATTAAAGAAACGAGGCGAAGCTGAGATAGTATTTAAGGGCTCTTCTGACAGTGTTTATAGTGAGATTTACCCAGTTATCTATATCTATTTTCCTTAGTTAGGCTGAGTAGATTTGCCATGGAATAGCTGGGAGCCCCTCTTGTGCTCGTCGGTTAAGTATTAATATACTACCCATCACACATGAAACGTAATTTGGACTTTTGTTCTTTATGGGTTTATAGTAGATTCTAATTGATACTGAATCTTATTTTGAAAAAACAACGCTTAAAATTATTGCTTTCTCTCGGCTTTTCATCCGCTTCTTTTGTTCAAAGTGAGAATCCCACTCATTCCAACATATTGATTAAATGATAATAGAATATACAAAAAAAGACCTTTCTAAGATTCTCTTGGTAGTTAACGATGCTGCATTAAAGTATAAGGGGGTTATTCCAGATGATTGTTGGCATGAGCCCTACATGTTGGGAAAAGAACTGATTAGTGAATTTGACAATGGTGTTCGCATATTTGGATATAGACAGGGTGATAAATTAATCGGTGTAATGGGTATTCAGGAGTTAAAAGACGTCACTCTAATAAGGCACGCTTATACATTAACGCATTATCAAGGAACAGGGGTCGGAAAATCATTGTTGCAATATCTGTTTGAAATTAACAAAAGTGCTTTTATACTAGTTGGCACATGGCGGAAGGCCACTTGGGCAATTCAGTTTTATGAGAAATTTGGTTTTGTTACACACACGAAAAAACAAACCAATCAATTGCTGAAAAAGTATTGGGACATTTCATCAAAACAAATTGAAAATTCTATAGTATTGGAGAAATATAACCTACTTTAATAAACAACCAACAACAATGTCTTTAAAACTTGTGATGGATTTTTGAAAGGTATAGGCCCTGTGGGTATGTACGCAACTAAAAGCATCATGAGAGAAGCTATGAAAAACTGGGTAGAGGAATATTTTCCTCTTGGAGTGACAAGGGATCAGTAGGTGCCTGACTGATATTTGTCTTTATCAGCCTTTAGAAGTGAAATAATACCAACTTTTTACTTTACGACAGTCAGCCGCTTAGACAATGAACTCTAAACAAATTCTATTGGCCCTTATTGTTCCAATCACCTGGGGGTTGGGCTTTACTTTGGCCAAGATTGGGATGGAGCAGTTTTCCGCACTTTTCATCATGTCGATGCGATTTGGAATAGCTGGCTTGGTTCTTGTCTGGTTTACTAAACCGCCATGGGGTCACATGCGTGAAATCTTTGTGATTGCACTTATTGGCTCTACCATTCAATANGGACTTACCTACAACGGGCTTAAGGGTGTTGATGCTTCAACTGCTGTGTTATTGATTCAGCTTGAAGGGCCGATATTAGCTCTTCTGAGCACAATTCTATTAAAGGAGAAGCTTGGCCTAAGTCGGGCATTAGGAATGGGCTTGGCGTTTGCTGGAGTCTGTTATATTGTGGGTGAGCCTAGACTTGAGGGGCACCTGAACAGTGTCTTTTTATTANTGTCAGGCTCTGCCTTCTGGGCCATCGCTCAGATTATGATAAGTCGACTTAAGGGCCTCTCTGGCATTACGATTCTTGCATGGGTTGCCATTATGGCAACACCGCAGATGCTGGTGGGTTCATTACTTATTGAGGANGGACAATGGCAGTCCATCATGACAGCAGACTTGGTCGATTGGTCGATTATTTTTTACTTGGCTTTTATTATGACGGTGCTTGGTTATAGTGTTTGGTACCACTTGCTTAGCTGTGTCGATGTTGGCAAGGTGTCGCCGTTCTTAATGCTTTTACCGGTCACTTCAATTATTGCAGGTGTGGTGCTTCTTGATGANCAGCTTACAGTGGTTATGGTAATCGGCGGCTTAATGATTATGACTGGTGTTGCCAGCACTCTTATTAATTGGCGTTGGCAAAAAGAGCTGCCCAATCCTTAACTCTATATTCAGTGTCTTTAAATTTTAAAGTCTTAATGTCTGTGTCATTCATAATAAAAACCTCTTAAAAAGTGTAACCACCAGCAAGTGGTTACACCAATGGTTACACTATGGCGATAAATTCGTTGGCGAGTTCAAGAACAATAACCGAGAAGGAAAAGGCATCATGACAGGCCCTTTTGGTAACAAAATAGAGTCAGAGTCAGGTTACTATTTGAAAGATAAATATATTGGGACAGTAGCTCAAGTGGAAAAAGATGGGACACCCAAACCTTTTTTAATTATGAACGCTTCATTTAATCAACTTATTCATTAATTTTGAGAATATAAATATGATAACGTTATACGGTTTTCCAGCAAGTAATTATTACGGCCTCATCAAACATGTTTTGATGTTAAAAGAGATAGCATTTATCGAGCAACGTAATTACGCGGCAGATGCAGAATATCTACTTAAAAGCCCGATGGGCAAGGTACCTTGCATTGCGACTCCCGAGGGTTTTCTTTCAGAATCGATTGCGATTATTGAATATCTTGAAGGGGCTTACCAAGATAAACCTATTGCTTCAAGCGATCCTTACCAACGTGCCAAAGCGATCGAGATCATGCGTATCGCAGAGCTTTACATTGAACTTTCCGCGCGTCACTTTTTACCCGCCATATTAATGGGCACAGAGCCATCTAAAGAGGCTAAAGACAAGATGCTTCCGGTGCTTAAAAAAGCCTTTGCTAGCCTTGAAAGCATGTCAACATTTTCACCTTATTTAATGGGGGACAGTTGTAGCATTGCTGATCTCTGTGTTCGATACGCTTTAAAAACTGGATTAATGGCAGGCGATAAAATATTTGATCTCAACTTTTTTGGAGAAACGCCAAAATTAGCGCAGTGGTGGAAATTAATGAATGACGATCCAATCTCACAACAGGTAGACAGTCAAGCTGAAGCGTCTTTTCCTGAATTTATGAATTATTTACAACAGGCTTTTGCTAATAAAAATAATCCTTAATGGCTTGAACACTGAGCATTGGAAGAATTTAGACTGTTGCTATCAACTTAAATAAAAAATGGGGACACGATGACTACGTCCCCAAAGGCTAAATTTACTCGCTTTTGTTTGGATTGATGAGATATTTTTCACCGGTCTTTTTGGCGTTGTACTGCAAAATAATCTCCGGAGTCATAGCTTGTTCAAAACTTAACTCTTCTGTAAATGAACTGGCAAAGGTTGTTTTGATTTCATCTGCAACTTGTTTTTGCAATTGACCAACTTGCTGAGGCTTCAATTTGCCCAAAAATCTCATCAATAACCACCCTCCAATACCCCATGTCATCCCATATGAACGATTCAAGGTGGTTGGGGAGAAGTCTAGACCACCATAAATATAAACTTGTTTATTCGATTCTGAACCATAAGTATTAAAACCTACGGCGTCCTTACAACCAGATTGNTCCATAGCAGTGAGTATATCGCTGACTATTTCGCCACCGCCTATGGCATCAAATGCTAAGGTGGCTCCCGTTTCGTCAATCGCCTTGTAAAGGTCAGCTTTAAAATTTTCATTGGATGAATCACAAATATACTGGGCGCCAATCTCTTTAAGTATGTCCACCTGTTGCTGATTTCTAACAATATTTACCAAGGAAATATCTTGATCCAAACAAACCTTATTTAGCATTTGCCCTAAGCTAGACGCTGCGGCGGTATGTACTAATGCAGTATGTCCTTCCATGCGCATGGTTTCTACCATTCCCAAAGCGGTTAATGGGTTTACAAAGGAAGAGGCCGCATCAATGGCTGAAGTACCTTGGTTATGTACAATACAGGCTTGTGCTGGAACACAGCAATATTGTGCATAGGTAGCACCTGTTAAGATGGCTACAGTTTTACCCATTAAAGCCTGTGCTGCCTCACTATCACCAGCGGCCACCACTGTTCCCGCGCCTTCATTTCCAATCGGTAGCACTTGATCTAAACGCGACTTGATACGGGGTAAAATACTAGGATGTACTGGCGCAGTGAATGATTTTTTATCTGCACTAAGCTCTGCCTCCTCCAAATTTGCAGGGCCAAACATAGGCCACATATCTGAGGGATTAATAGGAGCCGCTTCTATACGTACTATCACTTCATGGGATTTAGGTGTTGGTAGATCAATATCTTTTAAGGATATTTCAAGTTGTCCATCTGTAGAGATAAGGGTAAATAGTTGTTTTGAGATCGTCATTGTTGATAGTTCTCCGTCTGCTGTAAAAGGTAAGTTAATGTCTTAATATATATTTATGACTATGGGCTTAGTATACGACATTTTAATTATTGAAGGTTGCTATAAAGTCCGTGCAACAAAGTGTTTCAGACATAAAAAAAGACACCCTGAGACGTCTTAATTTATTGAGTATGGTGCCGACACACGGATTTGAACCGCGGACCTACTGATTACAAATCAGTTGCACTACCAGCTGTGCTATGTCGGCTTGAACGCGAAATTATACCCCAAAGGGTTTTTTATCAGCAATATTTTTTCCTGTAAAACAATCAGCCTTTTCGATGCCTTAAACCCAGTCGAATGCCAATGCCCGCCAAAACCAATGCCATTAAAAACCACTGTATTGCATAGCCAATATGCTTGCCAATACTGCCCGTATAAGGCTTCCATTGTCTGACGAAGCCGCTATCACTATCGGGGCTTAATAAACCAAGCACAGGGGCAAAAGTTAGCCCTGAAAGACCGCTCATTTCCGCCAAGTCGAGAGACTGTAATAATATTGGAAATTCACTGCCTATTTCGCTCTCGCCAAGCTCCATACGCTTCACTGGTATTGATACTTGTATTTTGATTTTGGTGTTACTGCTTGCGACTTCTATATCGGCAAGCTTATCGCGCTGTCCACGCCACGGCATAAAGCCACGGTTGATTAGGATTGCTTTGTTTGAGTTGCCAATAACAAAAGGCGTTAAAACGTAATAACCGGAAGTCTGCTGAACAATTTGATTGTCGTAGATAAATTGTTTTCCTGACACATAGTGACCGTTTAACCGCAGATGGTAATACTCTTTTTCCTCAAGCCCATCAAGTGAGTTAATCAACTCAACAGCGCCAGAATTTGCGACCTCAATTGCCCTCTCTATGTTGCGCTTCTCGTCTGCACGATCAAGCTGCCAAAAACCTAGGGAGGTTAAAAACGCAACCATGATGATAATCAGAGTTGCAGGCAGAAGAAACTTGAGCCTCATTACTGCGTTGGCAACATGGTTGTATTTGGCTCAATCCATCCCATGTAGCCAGAAAACATTAGAAGAACAAACAAGAACACCGAAAGACTGATGCGCAATCTTAGAGATTTAAACATTTTATCTGAGCCCTCTTTACCACCCTTTACCATGCCGATTAGCGCAGAGCCAAGACTGAATAAAATAACAACAATAATTGCAATAACTAAATAACCCATAANTCCCTCAATTAAATTAAAAAAGACCCCATAAAGGGGCCTTTCTTTGATCCACTTTTAAATATTATAGCCAGTAAACAAAAATGAATAGGCCTAACCATACCACGTCTACAAAGTGCCAGTACCAAGCAACACCTTCAAAAGCGAAGTGGTTGTCAGAATCGAAGTGGCCTTTTTGGATTCTGTAAAGAATCACCGTCAACATAATGACACCAATCGTTACNTGGAAACCGTGGAAACCGGTCAATAGATAGAATGTTGAGCCGTAGATGCCAGAAGTTAGCTTCAAGCCTTCATGATATGCATGGCCGTACTCAGCGATTTGGAAACCAAGGAATGCAACACCTAAGGTGATCGTGGCGANCATCCAGAACACCAATGAATTACGGTGACCTTTACGAAGTGCATGGTGAGCGTAGGTAAGTGTTACACCTGAAGTCAATAACAAGCCTGTGTTAAGCGCTGGCAAGCCCCAAGTGTCAACAAGAGCGAAGCCAGAAGAGAACTCAACACCGGATTGGCCAATTGCGCCCGGCGTGTTAATTAAAGGCCAAGTGGCTTGAAAGCCTTCCCAAATATACTTTGATGTTTCAAGAGCTTCGGTTGCACCACTGAACATGTTGTTATCTGCGCCACCCAACCATGGAACGCTTAGGATTCTTGCGTAGAACAACGCGCCAAAGAAGGCTGCGAAGAACATAACCTCAGAGAAAATAAACCAACTCATACCCCAACGGAACGATTTACCCACCTGCTTGTTATACATGCCATTAACACTCTCGTTAACCACCGTACCCAACCAACCGAATAGCATAAAGACAACAATTGCCATGCCTAGGCCCATGACTGAACCTCCCCACTCAACGCCATGCATTTGNTTGGCAAAACCGACAAATAACGTTGTCACACCGATTGAACCGATAATTGGCCAGTAGGTGCCATGAGGTATGTAATATTCTTGTTCGCTCATTTTTCTTTCCTCTCTTTAACTATCTAACTTAAAAAAATTGTAGGACAAACTTACGTCTTGTATGTTCATATCCATCTCTGGTTCAATCACAAAGCGAAGCGTCATCTCGACCTCTTCATGTGGCTTGAACACCTGTCTAGTAAAACAAAAACACTCTAATTTCTTAAAGTAAAGTGCAGCATCCGTAGGTGCAACACTGGGTACCGCTTGACCGATAACTTCAAAATCGGTGTTGTTTTTGGCAATATAACTTGCTGTATAAAACTTGCCAGGAACAACGTCCATCGATGTTACCTTTGGTCCAAACTGTACCGGGAACCCCGGCATGGTCGATGCAAAAAAACTTACCTCCACCAAGCGATTTTCATCAACCTCATATTGCTGTTCGCTGTCTACCGTACCTGTTGTGCCGTTAAACCCTGTGATCTCGCACAAGATATCATAAAGAGGCACCATGGCAAAAGCAAAACCGAACATCAAAATGGGCGCTGCAATCAGCTTGATCCAAAACCCTTTTGTTATCTTTCTTCTTTCCATTTCAACCACTAAGCGTTAAGCATAATGGTCGCTACATATATTCCTATGACAACAATGCCGACCAACATTGCGGTCAGTGCGACGCCGTTATTTTTTCTACCGGCCATTAACTGTGCTGCGACTCTTCAAGAATCGTTGCACGAGATGGTGGCGTGTTAAAGCTGTGGTAAGGCGCAGGCGAGCTTAATGTCCACTCAAGGCCTTTTGCGCTGTACCAAGGGCGAGCATCAGCCGGCTTGCCATTGCGGATACAGTCAACCACAATGTAGGTTAACAAAACGAACGATAGGCCAAAGCTAAATCCGCCGATTGATGAGATAAAGTTAAAGTCCGCAAACTGTAATGAGTAGTCAGGAATACGACGAGGCATGCCTGCAAGACCCAAGAAGTGTTGTGGGAAGAACAATACGTTGACAGAAATCATCGCCCACCAGAAGTGAACTTTTGCTAATTTCTCGTTGTACATCTTGCCACACCATTTTGGCAACCAATAGAATGTGGCCGCAATGATGCCCCACAAAGCGCCCGTTACTAGTACGTAGTGAAAGTGTGCTACAACGAAATATGTGTCGTGGTACTGAATGTCCGCAGGCGCGATACCTAGCATCAATCCTGAGAAACCACCAATGGTGAACAAGAATACGAATGAAATCGCCCAAAGCATTGGCGTTTCAAACGTCAATGAGCCTTTCCACATCGTTGCTACCCAGTTAAACACCTTAACACCTGTTGGTACGGCAATTAACATGGTTGCATACATAAAGTACAACTCACCAGCCACCGGCATGCCTGTTAAGAACATGTGGTGTGCCCACACGATGTATGACAAGAAAGCAATTGATGCTGTTGCGTATACCATTGACGAATAACCAAATAGTGGCTTACGCGCAAAGGTTGGAATGATGTGTGAAACCACACCGAAAGCTGGCAGAATCATAATATACACTTCGGGGTGACCAAAGAACCAGAAGATATGCTGGAACATCACAGGGTCGCCACCGCCGGTTGCGTCGAAGAACGCAGTGCCGAAGTTACGGTCTGTTAGCATCATTGTTACCGCGCCTGCCAATACTGGCATCGCACCAATAAGAAGGAATGAAGTAATCAACCAAGTCCACACAAAAAGAGGCATGTCCATCATTCTCATTTCTGGCGCACGCATATTAAGCACTGTAGCGATAATATTAATCGCGCCCATGATTGATGAGAAGCCTAATAAGTGAATCGCGAAAATGAAGAAGTCAGTCGAATCTGGTGCAAACGTTGTAGACAAAGGCGCGTAGAACGTCCAACCAAATGCCGGCGCGCCGCCGTCCATAAAGAACGTGCTAAGTAGAATTCCACCAGCAAATGGTAGAATCCAGAAACTCCAGTTGTTCATACGTGGTAGGGCCATATCAGGCGCGCCAATCATCATAGGAATTAGCCAGTTACCCAAGCCAACGAAGGCTGGCATAATCGCACCAAATACCATGATTAAACCGTGCATAGTAGTCAGCTGATTAAAGAACTGTGGGTCCATTAATTGTAGGCCTGGCTGTAAAAGCTCAGCACGAATGCCCATCGCAAACGCACCACCAATTAGTAGCATCGTAAAAGCGAACCACATGTAAAGTGTGCCAATGTCCTTATGATTCGTTGTCTTAACCCATCTTAACAGGCCTTTTTCAGGGCCGTGATGATCGTCGTGTGCTGCAGTATAACTCATATGTTTCTCCTTAGATTAGCGTGCAGATGTAACATCTGATGGTTGAACAACCGAGCCTGTGTTGCCAAAAGCTCTTCTTTCGTAAGTAATCACAGCGGCTAGATCAGAGTCGCCCAACATCTTGAACGATGGCATGCCGTTTTTACCGTTGATTACAATATTTAAGTGGTCAGCTGCATCGTCATTGGCAATGTCCGATCCTTTGATTGCCGGACCATAACCGCCCGTGCCGTCAGTCATATGACAACCAGCACAATTTGTGTTGTACAAAGTCTCACCTTGTGCCATCAGATCGTCTTCAGACCATTGTCGTGTTGCAGCCACGGCTGCAGCAGCAGCTGCGCCTTGTTGCTCAGCAACCCAAACTGCGTAATCTGCCTTAGAGACAACATCAATCACGATTGGCATAAAGCCGTGCTCTTTACCACAAAGCTCAGCACATTGGCCTCTGTAAGTGCCAATTTCTGTAGGTCTCGCCCATGCATCGTTGATGAAGCCTGGGTTGGCGTCTTGCTTAACTGCAAACGCTGGAACCCACCAGCTGTGAATTACGTCGTTAGATGTAATTAGAAAACGAACCGTTGTGTCCACAGGGATCACTAAGTGATTGTCAACCGATAGCAAGTAAGTGTCGCCCGATGCATCAAGCGCTTCGCGCTTGGCTGCTGAGCCTTTTTCACGGTCATCCATAACGTCTTTTGATGATTGTGATAGATTTGAAATAAAGCCAATACCCTCTTCAGGATAATCGTATTGCCATTTCCACTGGTGACCTGTCACCTTGATAGTCATATCGGCCTTGTCAAGTACCTCAATGTCAATCAACGTCTTAGAAGCCGGGATTGCCATTGCAATCAGGATTAGGATTGGAATACCGGTCCAAATAAACTCAACCGTTGTGCTTTCATGAAAATGCGCCGCTTTGTGGCCCTTAGACTTTCTATGGGCAATGATTGCATAAAACATGGCACCAAAGACAACGATGCCGATGACAACACACACCCAAAATACCATCATGTGTAAGTCGTAAATATCCTTACTTACTTCGGTAATGCCCTGCGTCATGTTTAGTCCGTACTCTGCCATCGCAGCCTTAGAACTCGCCAGTGCAACCAATGCACTTGTCAGCGTCAATAATCTTTTCATAGATCCTCCAAAAATAATCTTGCTTGCTGTTTCAATCAAAAAATGTGTTAAATGATACCTGTTTATTGCTATTTAACCAAGCCTTAATTCGCTTTTTATCTCAATACTGAGTGAAGTGTTTTCATCAACAACGGAACAAACCATACGGGTCACTTATTTTTTTATAAGGCCCATTCTCCATAAATTGATTTTAGTAATTATCCTTTGCATGCTAGCCTTGCTACATTAAAATATTTTGTAATTGTAAAACCTAATCCAGCCATGTATATAAAAACCTTATCAATTGCTCTCGTTTTAGCGCTTATTGTTGTTGTTCTTGGTGCATACACACGGCTTGCCGATGCAGGTCTAGGCTGCCCTGATTGGCCAGGCTGTTATGGCCAGTTGATCGTTCCAGACGTGGTTGACGGAACAACCATTGAGGGCTATGAGCGCCCAGTCGAAGCCGCCAAAGGTTGGAAAGAAATGGTACACCGCTACGCCGCATCCACCCTGGGCTTGCTTATCGTTGTGCTGTTCTTTTTTGCCGCTTTTCGTAAATCACCAAGACCACAGTCGGCGGGCTTGCCGGCGTTTTTAGTCCTGTTGGTTATTTTTCAGGGGGCTCTCGGAATGTGGACAGTGACAGAGCTGGTACACCCTGGCATTGTCTCAATGCACCTCATAGGCGGATTTTCGACAACCTGTTTGTTGCTTTGGCTACTGCTTAACCAACAACCTCCGGGTCGATACCATCAGCATATTTTAAAACGGCACAAGCTAGTTTTGATAATTACGGTTGTCCTGTTATCTCTGCAGGTTTTTCTTGGCGGCTGGACAAGCACTAATTATGCTGCTCTCTCATGTGGCGAGTTCTTTCCAACTTGTTTAGGCGAATGGTGGCCGGCGAGCATGAATTTTGCGGACGCGTTCTTTTGGGGGCCACTGGGTATTGACTATGAGTTTGGCGTACTCGACCACGACTCTAGAAGTGCGATTCAAATGCTACACAGAATAGGGGCGCTAGTTGTAACTACATCCATCGCGATTCTTATTATGAGCCTAAAGAATTACCCAAGGTTAAAAACAAGCCTAATGCTGTTGATGGTACTGCTGACTCTACAAGTGACGCTAGGCATACTGAACGTGGTTTTATCGCTGCCAATTGTTATTGCGGTGTTGCACAATGCTGTTGCGCTTGGCTTGCTCCTAAGTCTTGTGGCACTTACGCACAAAGTCTTTAGAAAGACAATTAGCTAGCCATCGAACAAAAAACTTATGCATAAAATCACCAAGATATTTGTAGCGCTTGTTGCGCTCGCTGCCATTGCGCTTGCCATCTGTTTTTTTAATGGCCCTAAAAACTTTGAAGAACTAAAGCGATCTGTCGCGCCAACAGCCTCTCTTTACCCTGAGGCAAAAGCAGTTTCAAACGTGCTTAATTTTGTTGACGACAGTTCAAGCACTATCCACCTCTCAGAAGTGTCGGGTGATAAATGGGTGTTGATGTATTTTGGCTACGCCTCTTGCCCTGACGTTTGTCCGATGGATTTAGGAAAAATTAGTCAAACTCTACATAAAATGGCCCAAAAGAACGATTTGCAAGTTGTTTTTGTATCTGTCGACCCAAAAAGAGATATTGGCAAAATGAGTGCCTTTTCCAAAAGCTTTAATGGTGACTTTGTTGGGCTAAGTGCTTTTGAGAATGAACTTAGAACGATAAGCAGAACGCTGGGGGTTTACCATCAAGTTGTTGCCGCGCAGAAAAAAGCTAAATCGCATTCACACGATGAGATCTCTAAGAAAAAGCATAAGCATTACGATGTAGACCATACCACCAGCTACCTATTACTTAATCCGGCGTTGGCACTTACCGCAATCCTTTCTAGTCCGCACGAGCCCGACGCAATGGCAAAGGCACTCGACGAGATTATAACAACGCTACGATAGAGCGAAACGGACAGCGGTGATAATAACGCCGATGAAAATTGCCACCATAATTAAGGCGACGATAATGTAAGCCCAAGGGCCTTGCTTTTCTGTTTTTTCAAAGTCTTTGGCTAGGCTGTCTCTCTTGCCCACACCCACCATGGCTGACGCCACCGCTTTAAATACCTGAAGAATATCTCTCATCTAAGAGGCTCTATTAGAAGCTAAAAAGCAAGTAGTGATCAACCAATAATGCCACAAACAAAATCATTAAGTAATTAACCGAATACTTAAAGGTGCTAAAAGCAATTTTAGGGTTTTCTGGCTCACGACAAATCTTGATAGCGTAGCCCAAAAAGATAAGCCCTAATACCACAGCTGAAGCCAAGTAAATAATGCCGCTCATACCGGTTAAATAGGGCAATAGTGTCACCACAAAAAGCAAGGCTGTGTAAAGCAATATTTGCGTCCTAGTGTACTCAAGGCCGTGGGTTACCGGTAGCATTGGCACACCCACTTTTTTATACTCTTCAACTCGGTGAATCGCCAGCGCCCAAAAGTGTGGTGGCGTCCAAATAAAGACAATCAAAAACAATAACAAGGCATACTCGATGCCGGCCGATCCNGCTACTGCTGTCCAGCCCAAAACCGGTGGTGCAGCGCCCGCAGCGCCACCAATGACAATATTTTGCGGCGTGGCACGCTTAAGGTACATGGTGTAAATAACCGCGTAGCCGATGAGCGAGATAAAAGTCAGTACGGCTGTCAATAGGTTGACATATACAAGCAATAAGCCAAGGCCAACAACGCCTAAAAATATTGCCCAAATTAACGCTTGGGTGCGTGTCACTTTGCCTTGTGGTAGTGGTCTCTGGTTGGTGCGAGACATCTGCAGATCGATTTTCTCGTCAACGATATGATTAAATACTGCAGCCGAGGCGGCCGATAGGCCAATACCTGCAGAGGCTACAATAACCAGCGTTAAGCTCGGCAAATAAGGCACGGCAAGCAGCATGCCGACAACCGCCGTTAGCAAAATCAAGGCAACAACTTTTAATTTGCACAATCCCAGTAGGTCGCTTAAAGATGGCATGAGGTTATCCTATTCTTGAGTATTTAAATAAGCGCTTTAAATCTTTAATAACGCGCTTGATATCAAAACCATCAGGCTGATAATAAAGCATGATGTTGCCAAGCGGGTCAATTAAGAAAATAGATCTTTGTGGATAGGTTTGCAACCTAGTCTTTACAGTGTCACTGGTAATCGTTGCATAGATCAAACCCTCATCGATCTCACTTGGGCCAGAGCCGTCCGTAATAATGGCAATTCTTTGCACGCGACGCATATCGGCGTTCATTAAGATGCGCGTATCTTTGATGTTTTTAATGCTTGTGTTACAAGCGGCATCACAGCTCTGGGCAACATAAGCCAAAGTCCACAAACCTTGTAGCGTGTTTTCACCCTCTAGNTCAATATCGCTTTGTTCGGTGGTAATGATGGGCTGCACAAGCTCGCCATAATTAACCGTGCTGCCGACACCCTCATCAACAACATAATAATAGGCCAAAGTGCCAAGCACAATAGGCAATANAAACATCGCCAACAATACCCATAATTCTTTTCTTGCTGTCATTATTTACCTCGAGATTTTTGTATAAATAGTTATAAAATTTGATGAGAGTTAAAATATGTAAAAAACCCGTTGTCAAACTCAAAACTATTGATACAAAGATCTCACTTTAATTCAAAAAGAGCAGTATGATACGCTGAATAAGCTTAAAACTCAAACGCTTAGAGCCTAACCACAATGCCGTGATCTCGCATCGCCTGCTTAGCTTGCGCTACTGTATATTCGCCAAAATGAAAAATACTAGCAGCTAAAACAGCGTCTGCGCCGCCTTTCAAAACACCTTCGGCAAGATGCTTCAAGTTGCCAACACCACCCGAAGCAATAACCGGCACATCAACTGCATCAGATATAGCACGCGTCAATAGCAAATCAAAACCGTCTTTGGTGCCATCTCTATCCATCGAAGTTAACAGCACTTCGCCTGCGCCACAATCGCCTTCGGTCATTTTTACCGCCCACTCAATTGCGTCAATGCCGGTTGGCTTGCGCCCACCGTGGGTAAAAATTTCCCATTTCGGCGGGTTGCCCGAGACACGTTTGGCGTCAATAGCAATAACAATGCACTGCGAGCCAAATCGTTCGCTTAATTCGTTAATGAGTCTGGGATTAAATATGGCCGCAGAATTAACCGCAACCTTGTCGGCGCCTGCATTAAGCATCGCACGAACGTCTTCAACTTTGCGTATGCCGCCGCCTACTGTCAAGGGGATGAACACTTGTTCAGCGATTTTCTCAACCATATGAATGGTTGTATCCCGGCCTTCGTGTGAGGCAGTTATATCGAGAAAGGTAATCTCGTCTGCGCCCTCGCTATCATAGCGCTTAGCGACCTCAATAGGGTCACCTGCGTCTTTGATATCAACGAATTGCACGCCTTTGACAACGCGGCCATCACGAACATCTAAACAGGGAATAATGCGCTTTGCTAAACTCATGGGGTGCTATTATACCCACGGGGGCGAGAAAACGGCATGGCGTAGAAGTCAAACCCACCTAATAGGTATAATTGCGCATCATGAGCCCAATCGACCAAGCTACTTTGAATGCCAATCCAGCCCCAAAGCATATTGCTATCATCATGGACGGCAACGGCCGCTGGGCAAAAGCAAGGCACATGCCAAGAGCGCACGGCCATCAAAANGGCGTGCAAACTGTACGCGAAATTGTTAAACATTGCGCAAAAATAGGCGTTGATAGTCTAACTTTATTTGCCTTTAGTAGTGAAAACATGAAACGCTCATCTGAAGAGGTTGGCCTGCTGTTTAAACTCTTTCTTACTGTATTAAAACAGGAAACAAAAAAACTAAACAACAACAACATCTGCTTAAAAATTATTGGCGACATGTCTGTATTCACCCCAGAAATTCAATCACTCGCTGATGANGCTGAGCAGCTTTTAAGCCACAATACTGGCCTAAATCTTGTCATTGCTGCCAATTACGGCGGACAGTGGGATATTGCTCAAGCCGCCAAAAAAATCGCGCTTGAGGTTCTGGGTGGCAGGATAAATCCCAGTGATATCGATGTCGATTGTCTTGATAAGTACACCTCTTTGGCCAACTTACCCAAAGTAGATTTATTAATCCGCACCAGCGGTGAAGTTAGAATTAGCAACTTTTTACTCTGGGACATTGCCTATAGCGAGCTCTTTTTCACCAAAACGCTGTGGCCAGACTTCAGCCCCGACGAGCTTGACGAAGCAATTCTGAATTTTCATTCACGTGATCGTCGATTTGGCGCAAGAAAAGAGGACGCCTGATGTTGTTTAAACGCCTACTAACTGCTGCCTTATTAATACCTTTGGTGTTTCTTGGAACGCTGAACCTCAACAATGATTATTTTACTCTTGCATTAGCTCTTATTGTTGCATTAGGCGCGTGGGAGTATTGCCAACTGATTCAAATTAAACACACCGCACTAAAGTTGGCGTATAGCTTGCTTGTGGCGCTTGCTGCCGTTTTTGCTGGTCTTTGTGAAGAGGTGTTAATGCCAATTATAACGCTCTCTTGCGTGTGGTGGCTTTTCAACATTGTTTGGATTGCGCTTTATCCAAAATACTCATGTTGCTGGTATTCTGGCTGGAGCGTTCGCCTAACCAACGGCTTTTTTATTTTTGTACCAATGCTCTCAGCACTTGCCGCGCTTCAAAGACAAAACTCAGAACTGGTGCTTTTGTTGCTGGTATTAGTTTGGTCGGCAGACAGCGGTGCTTTTTTTGTTGGCAGAGCCATTGGCAAGCACAAGCTGAGCCCACGGGTTAGCCCTAGAAAAACTATAGAGGGGGCAATTGGCGGCATTATTGCCGCTCTTGGCGTGATGCTACTGTATGTTTTTATTCTGACTGAGGGGGCTACGAGCAAACAATATTTGATTTACGCTTTTTTGGCATTATTGGTTGCCATAGCATCCATTGTTGGTGATTTATTCGAAAGCCTTTTTAAACGAATTTCAAACATTAAAGACAGTGGCAACTTGCTACCCGGTCACGGCGGCATTTTTGACAGAATTGATAGCTTAACCGCTGCAGCGCCAATTTTTTATCTGGCCTACGAGCTGCTCATATGAAAAATATTACCATTCTAGGCGCAACTGGCTCAATTGGCCTTAATACATTGAGTGTAATCGACTTACACCAAGACAAATATCGTGTTTTCGCGCTTAGCGCCAACTCCAACTGGCAAGCAATGCTAGAGCTTTGTCGGGCCCACGAGCCCAAATATGCTGTGATGGTTGACCCTAGTGCTGCAGAAGAGTTGCAAAACAACCTAAACTCTGACACTACAGTATTATGTGGCGAGGCGGCACTCATTGAGCTTGCCGCCAACCCTGAAACAGACTATGTTATGGCAGCTATTGTTGGTGCGGTAGGTATGGCCTCCACACTCGCCGCTGCCCGGGCTGGTAAACGAATTATGCTGGCCAATAAAGAATCTTTGGTGTTAGCAGGTGACTTGCTGATGGATGCGGTCAAACAATCTGGTGCGGAACTTATTCCGGTTGACTCTGAGCACAGCGCCATTTTTCAGTGCTTACAAGGCGGAATCAAAGGGCTTAGCAAAATCCAACTCACCGCTTCTGGTGGACCTTTTCTCGGCATGCCCCTGACAAAACTGGGCAAAGTGACACCCGATGAGGCATGCGCCCACCCAAACTGGTCTATGGGACGCAAAATTTCTGTTGACTCTGCAACGATGATGAACAAGGGGCTTGAGGTAATAGAGGCGCATTTTTTGTTTGGTTTGTCACATCAAAATATTGACGTGGTCATACACCCTCAAAGCATTATTCATTCCTTTGCTTATTTTGATGATGGCAGCGTGCTCTCACAACTTGGCTTGCCAGACATGAGAACAGCAATTTCATACGCACTCTCTTATCCCGAGCGACATAAGTCTGGCGTGGACACACTAGACCTCACCCAACAAAAGTCGCTAGAATTCCATGCACCAGACCTTGAGTCATTTTCTTGTTTACGCCTTGCTTTCGAAGCGCTAAAGGCTGGACAAAGCGCTGCAGGCACTCTAAACGCAGCAAATGAAATTGCGGTTGACGCTTTTTTAAAGCAAGAAATTGGCTTTTTGGCTATTGGTGAAACGCTAGAAAAAACCCTTGAAACGGTGCCAATTATAGCACTTGACACACTTGATGACGTAATGGAAAATGACCAGCTTTCACGACAAATAGCAAGATCT
>JGI26061J44794_1000394_pt1 | contig 19839 bp, 23 predicted proteins | sample MarorgKNORR_S2LV_5_FD_44794 | JGI IMG/M metagenome (IMG submission 44794) | reverse complement strand
ATAATGAAAATAAATTTTATTACTCTTGGGTAAGATAATGATATGTTATTAGTGAAAATTAAATTAATTAAAAGCGTTATGAAAAAAAATAGTAGTAAGATAAAAAATTTATCATTTACTTTAAATTTGATTTTTTTTAAGAAAATTCCTACTAAATAAATGGTTGATATAATTATAATTGATAGATTAATAAATAAATTTCCTATTAAAAATGAAACTGGAAAAATAGAAAAAAAAAATATTAAAATATTTTCAAAATTATTTTTTGATTTTAACATTATATTTTTTTATCATTAAAAAGAGTGATGTTAAATTGGTTGCGGGGGACGGATTTGAACCGCCGACCTCAAGGTTATGAGCCTTGCGAGCTACCAGGCTGCTCCACCCCGCGATATATTAAATCCTATTTTTGAGTTTATTTAACTTCTTTACTCTCTTTATATTCTCTTGAAGAATTCTTTTTTTTCTCTCTGATGGTTTTTCGTAAGTATTTTTTAATTTTATTATTTTAAAAAAACCATCTCTCTGAAGTTTTCTCTTTAAAATCCTCATTGCTTGCTCTACATTGTTATCTTTAACTTCTATTTTAATAAGAACCTCCAAAAAGGTGATTAATTAACACTTTAAAAGATTGTTGTCTATTATTATTCATAAGTATCAAGTAGTTAATTTTAATTTTTCTTTCTCCTTTTTTTCTTTTTTTATTCTTCTCTCAGCTTTTTCAATTGCTTCAACTAATTCTTTTTGCGAAAAAAGACCCATTGCAACAGGATCTTTTGGATTTAAATTATTAAAATTCCAGTAGCTTTTATTTCTTATTGCAGAAACCGAATTTTTTGTAATTCCTACTAATTTAGCAATTTGAGAGTCTTTTAGAATAGAATGTTGTTTTATTAACCATAAGGCAGAGTCAGGTTTATCCTGTCTTTTTGACAAAGGAACATATTTTTTTATTTTTTTTTCACTATCAGATACTTCAACATTGTAAGTATTAATTTTTAGTGTTCTATTCTGATCTTTTGATGATAACTCAATTTCCTCTCTAGTTAATTGACCAGAATTAATTGGGTTATAACCCACTATACCTTTAGCAACTTCTCCATCAGCTATTCCTTGAACCTCAACTTCGTGTAGATTACAAAAATCGGCTATTTGTTTGAATGTTAAAGTCGTATTTTCAACTAACCAAACAGCCGTAGCCATTGGCATTAAAGGTGCGTTAGACATTATTTTTTTTTCTCAGATCTAAAATTTTGGAATTTTTTGTTAAATTTACTAACTCTTCCTTTGTCAAGAATTTTTTGTTTACCACCAGTCCATGCAGAGTGAGATTTTGGATCTATCTCAAGTTTAAGTACTTCTCCCTCAGTTCCCCAAGTTGATTTTGTTTCAAATTGTGTACCATCAGTCATTTCAACTTTAATTTTGTGATAGTCTGGATGTATATTCTTTTTCATAGCTGGACTTATAACAAAAGAATTTTTAAAAACAATTAAAAGTTATTAAGTTTTTCAAGCATTTTTTCATAAATTGTATTGCTTGCAGCTTTAATTTTGATTTCTTCTATATTTGAAAAATCTATATCATTAATTCTGCCACCAGCTTCCTTAACCAAGATAATACCTGCTGCGATATCCCATAAATGTAAGTGATCTTGAAAGTAACCATCATATCTTCCTGCGGCCACATAAGCCATATCAAGTGCAGCACTTCCAGATTTTCTAGTATTTAAATTTGATTTTATTTCTTCTTTTCCTCCAGTTGCGAAAAGACAATTTTCAATNTTTTTTTTTTTAGAAACTTTAATTCTAAGATTGTTAAAATATGCACCATTATTTTTTTCCGCATAAAACATTTCATTTTTTATTGGATCAAATATCAATCCTGAAATAATTTCATTTTTTGATTTTAAGGCAATTGAAATTGCAAAGTGCGGTATTCCATGTAAGAAATTTGTAGTTCCATCAATAGGNTCAATAATCCACATATTGTCAGTATCAGAATTATTAATTTTACCAACTTCTTCACTAAGAATAGAATATTTTTTTCTAGATTTTGATAATTCTTCAATAATAATCTTTTCAGATTTTTTATCAGCATTAGACACAAAGTCAGATGGGCCTTTAATTGAAACTTGTAATTTTTCAACTTCCCCAAAATCTCTAATTAAAACCTTNGAGGCTTTTTCAGAGGCCTTAATCATAATATTTAAATTAGCTGATATAGAATTCATTGATTTAGATTTTTTTTACGTATTCTATTGTTCTTGTATNAACAACTATTTCATCACCACTTTCTATAAAAGGTGGAACTTGAATTTTTATTCCATTATCTAAAGTTGCNGGTTTATAAGATGAAGATACAGTTTGACCCTTAAGAGCAACATCTGTGGTTTCTATTTTACAATTTATTTGATTAGGTAACTCAATGGAAATAGGTTTTTCATTATAAAAACTTATTTTTACTTCTAAATTTTCAGTTAATAACTTCCCTTTTTCTCCAACAAGATCTTTTTTAATATTAATTTGTTCAAATGTTTTCTGATCGATAAAATAATATTCTAAGTCATCTTCATATAAATAGTTAAAATTTATTTCATCTACAGATGCCTTTTCAATTGTATCGCTCGACCTAAATCTTTCATTTAATTTAGTACTTTTGTTAACACTCTTCATTTCGACTTGATTAAAAGCACCACCTTTACCAGGTTTAACATGTTGAGTTTTTAAAACTTTCCATAAGTCATTTTTATGCTCGATTAGCATACCAGGTTTTATTTCATTGCCAGATATTTTCATTTTAATCTTTTTATTGCTTCTTCAGGTTTAAGTTTTTTATTATTCCAAATGTAGCTTGAAATAGCTAAAAAGTTTGCTTTATTCAACAAAAGTTTTTTATAATTACTTAATTTAATTCCACCGATAGCAACAATAGGAATATTTGTTATATTCTTTGCATATCTTAATATATTAATATCTGCTTTGTACTTCACTTTTTTTGTTTTTGTAAAAAAAAAGGCTCCAAGAGCAATGTAATCAGCTCCTCCTGTTATTGCTTTTAAAACTAAACTTTTAGAATTATGACAAGTTAAACCAATAATTTTATTTTTTAATATTTTTCTAGCTTTATGTATGCTCATATCATTCTGACCCAAATGACAGCCATCTGCCCTAATCTTTTTTGCTAGAATTGGACTATCGTTTATTAATAATTTTACATTAAATTTATTACATAATTTTTTTATTTTTTTACCAATATAAATAATGTTGCTTTCATTATCTTTTTTAAGTCTCAATTGAAAATACGCAACTTTTCTAGTTTTAAATATAAGTTCTAAATCTTTATAAAAAGAATCATTTTTTATTGTGTTTGGTGAAATTATATAAATAAATTTTTTACTATTTTTAAATCTGTTCAAGCTGCTCTGTCCATTTGCCCCGTGCTGCTAAAGAGCACATATTAGCTCTATGATCAAAGATTCTTTGAGTGCCATTAATATCGCTTGTATTGTTTGACCAGTGTTTTAATGCACTTTGTTGGAGAGCTCTACCGTAGGAGTAAGTTATTATAAAACTTGATTTATTTTGTTTATTAATTGCATTAAGATTTTTAGTTGCTTCAATTTCAGTTTGTCCTCCAGATAAAAAAGCAATTCCAGGTACTTCACTTGGGACGTTTTCGATTAAACATTTAAGTGTAAGTTCAGCGATTTCGTCACTTGAAATTTTTTTTTCAGATTTTGAACCAGGCAATATCATGTTTGGTTTTAATATTACTCCTTTTAAATCTACTTTTTGTAATATTAGTTCTTCGAAACATTTTTTTATTACTTCAGAAGTTTTTGTTAGGCAAATTTCCGCAGAATGATTACCGTCCATCAAAACCTCTGGTTCTACTATTGGAACCATACCAGCTTCTTGCACTAAAGCAGAATATCTAGCCAATGCATGTGCGTTTGCTGAAATTGCAATTTTACTTGGGCAACTATCTGAAATTATGTATACACCTCTCCACTTTGCAAATCTTGCACCAAGTTTATAATAGTCTTTTAGTCTATCTCTTAAACCATCTAGCCCTTCTGTAATTTTTTCTTCAGATGAATTTGCCAAAGTTTTTGCTCCAGTATCCACTTTAATTCCTGGTACCGCGCCTGTGTCAGAAATTAGCTCAGGAATCTTTTTAGAACTAAATTCTTGTTTAATTGTTTCGTCGTACAGTATTACGCCGCCTATACATGTTTTCATACTTTTAGAAGAGAAAAGCGTATGTCTAAACTTTAATCTATTTTCAGAATTAGATTCTACATTCACGTCCTTGTAGTCTTTTAGTCATTGTTCCGTTACTTTCATCTGCAGCCAGAATTCCTTTCCCGTTACCAATTATTTTTAAAGCAATATTGTTTAATTCAGACATTTCGATTTAATGCTTTTATACCAGGTAGAGTTTTTCCTTCAAGGTGTTCTAAAAAAGCTCCCCCAGCGGTTGAAACAAATGTAAATGAATCCAATTTTTTAAATTTATTTATTGCAGCAACTGTTTCTCCTCCACCTGCTACAGAAAAAATTTTATCATTTTTTGTTTTTTGTGAAATTATTTCTAGGATTTGTTTGGTGCCATTTTGAAAATTTAAATTTTCAAAATATCCAGCTGGACCATTCCATAATACTGTATTTGAATCATTAATTATTTTTTTGATAGAAGAAATTGTTTTTGGTCCAATATCCAATATCATTTCATCGTCATCTATTTCCTTTATATCTTTATTTTTTCCCATATCTTCAAGGTTTTTTGATACCACAACATCTACGGGGCATGTAATTTTACAATTATATTTATTAGAATTTTCTAAAATTTCTTTTATTAAAGCCGCACAATCATTTTCACATATTGATTTTCCTACTTTTGAACCTGTATGTTTTAACATTGTGTTGGCCATACCACCGACAATAATTATATTATTAAATTTTTTTATTAAATTATTAATAATTTTAATTTTTGTAGAAATTTTTGAACCACCGATGATAAGTGTAACTGGTNTTTTTATTTCAGAAGTTATTTTTTTCAGTGCATTAATTTCTTCGGTAATTTGTAAGCCAAAATATGAAGGAATATATTTTGTAATTCCTTCAATAGAAGCGTGAGNTCTGTGAGAGCAAGAAAAAGCATCGTTGACATATATATCTCCCAAATTTGATAGTTTTTTTGAAAATTTACTGTCATTTGATTCTTCTCCTTCGTTAAAGCGAATATTTTCTAACATCATTATAGAGCCACTTGGAATTTTGTTTACTTCAGAAAGAGTGTTTTCGTTTATTATATTTTTGTTAAACAAAACTTCTTTATTTAATAAAAAAGCTAATTTTTTTGAAATAGGTTCCAAAGACATTTCTTCAACAATCTTTCCTTTTGGTCTGCCAATATGAGATAAAACTATTATTTTTGTCTGTTTTTCTATTAATAGTTTTATTGTAGGTATTATTTTTTCTATTCTAGAGGTTTCAGTTATGGCTCTATTTTTCATTGGAACATTCAAATCAACTCTCAGTAATACTTTTTTATCTTTAAGTACTAAGTTTTGATCTAAAATATTATTCATTAAAAATTAAATTTTATGAATATATTCTGCTAAATCACACATTCTTGATGCAAATCCCCATTCATTATCATACCACGCAGAAACTTTACCCATATTATTCCCAACAACATTAGTTAAAGATAAATCCACGATGGCAGAATTGGGATTGTGGTTGAAATCAATTGAAACAAGCTTTTCTTCTGTTGTTTCAAGGACATTTTTCAATTCTTTTTTTGAAGCTCTTATAAAAGAGTCGTTAATTTTTTTTACAGACAATTTGCNTTTTGAATTAAACACTAAATCTACCAATGAAACATTTGGGGTTGGTACCCTTATTGCTAAACCTTCTAGCTTTCCTTTTAGTTCCGGTATAATTTCACCAAGAGCTTTTGAAGCACCTGTAGAAGTTGGTATAATAGATTGTCCCGCAGATCTTGCTCGTCTTGGATCTTTATGAGAATTGTCTAATAATCTTTGGTCAGCAGTGTAAGAATGAATAGTTGTCATAAAACCTTTTTCTATTTTAAACACTTCATTTATTACATTGGCTACAGGAGCAAGACAATTTGTAGTGCAAGAGGCTGCTGAAATTACCAAATCATTCTTGTTTATAGATTTGTGGTTTACACCATAGACGATGGTTTTGTCAGCATTTTTACAGGGTGTTGAAACAATAACTTTTTTTGCGCCATTTTTTATGTGAGAAATTAGCTTTTCTTTTGAATTAAATTTTCCTGTGCATTCTAAAACATAATCTACACCAAAATTCTTCCATTTTATTTCATTTAAATTTGAATATTGTGAAAAAGTAATCTTCTTTCCATTTATAATTAAATGATTATCTTTATGTTTAATTTCACAATTAAATTTTCCATGAATAGAGTCGTACTTTAATAAAGAGGACACAACTTCTGTATTTGATCTGCTATTGACGTGTTTAATTTCTATTTTTTTATTATTATTTTCAATTAATGATCTAATGATCATTCTTCCTATTCTACCCAAACCATTAATTCCAATTTTTATACTCATATTTATTTATTTATCATTTCTTTCACTTTTTTGATTATACTTTCACTTGTTAAACTAAAATGCTTAAATATATCTTTGTATGGTGCACTTTTTCCAAAATCTTCTATTCCAAAACTTAATCCTTTTTCACCAATATACTTCTTCCACCAATCGATTGAACCGGCCTCAATAGAAATTTTATATTCTGTTTCATTTAAAATTTTTTGTTTATAATCAACAGATTGTTTGTTTAATAATTCATCGCAAGGCACGGATATAACTTTTGAATAGATATTTTCTGTGGCTAATTTATGACTAACTTCAACTGCCAAATTTAGCTCAGATCCACTTGCAAATATAGTTAAATCTACATCATTATTTGTTCTCAATATTTCGTATGCTCCATAAGAGCACTTGTTTTCTTTAAAAAATTCTTTTCTAACAGGATCAATTTTTTGTCTTGTCAATGTCAGAATACTAGGAGTATTTTTATTTTCTAAAGCAAGCTGCCAACACTCAAAAGTCTCTATTGTATCAGCGGGTCTAAAAACATTTAAGTTAGGAATAGATCTTAAACTTGAAAGTTGTTCAATGGGTTGATGCGTTGGTCCATCTTCTCCTAGACCTATTGAGTCATGTGTCATAACATATATCACTCTTTGCTTCATTATAGCCGCTAATCTAATAGCTGGTTTACAGTAATCACTAAATATTAAAAAAGTTCCACCATAAGGAATAAGATCAGAGTGTAAAGCTAGTCCATTCATAATACCACACATTGCGTGTTCTCTAACTCCATAGTGAATATAATTTCCTTTAAAATTTCCTGGCCGAATTATTTTATGATATTCAGTTTTTGTATTGTTTGAACCTGTAAGATCTGCAGATCCTCCAATTAAATGTTTCCATAAAAAATTATGAGATCGAAGTGTTTTAAGAAATAATTCTGAAGATTTTCTAGTAGCCATTGGCTCTAATTTTTTTGATAAAGACTTTTTACCTTTTTCAATAATTTGATTTAATTTTAGACTGGAAGAAGTTTTTGTTCTGTTATATTTAGACCAATTTTCAAATTCTTTCTCTCCACGTTTACCAATATTTCTCCACTCATTTAATATTTCTGCTGGTATTACAAAAGGTTCATATTTCCATTTTAATTTTTTTCTAACTAAACTTATTTCATCTTTGCCTAAAGGACTTCCATGAGCAGAAGCAGTTCCAGATTTATTTGGGGCACCATATCCAATAATTGTTTTACATGAAATTGCTGAGGGAAGTATTGATTTTTGAGCTTTTTTTAGAGCTTTAAAAATTTGTTTTTCATTATGACCATCAATTTCAATAAACTCCCATCCGTAACTATTAAATCTTTTTTTAAAATTATCAGATACTGATAAACTTGTAGGCCCGTCTATTGAAATTGAATTATTATCAAATAGCAAAATTAAATTTTTTAGTTTTAAGTGACCAGCTAAACTTAAAGCTTCATGACTTATTCCTTCCATTAAACAACCATCACCAGCCAAAACATAAGTTTTGTGATTTATTATTTTTTTACCAAATTCTTTTTTTAGTATCTCTTCAGCAATAGCAAAACCAACAGCATTTGCTATACCTTGGCCTAGAGGTCCTGTAGTTGTTTCTATTCCAGAATTGGGACAATATTCTGGATGACCGGCACATATGGAGTTTAATTGTCTAAAATTTTTAATATCATTTAAAGAAATACTTTTGAACCCCGTAAGATATAGTAAAGAATATAGAAGCATAGAGCCATGACCTGCAGAAAGAACGAATCTATCTCTATTAAACCAATTTGGATTTTTTGGACTAAACCTCAAAAAATGTTTAAACAAAATCGTGGCAACGTCTGCCATGCCCATAGGCAATCCAGGATGTCCTGAATTAGCTTTTTCCACAGCATCAATTGATAAAAATCTGATTGCATTTGATAAATCTTTATTTAGCTTATTCAAAAAAATATCCTATCTAGACTTAGATGACTCAATTTAATATTATAATAATATATATATGAAAACTCTTTATGAAAAAGAAAAAAAACTAAATGAGGTTTTAGAAAAACTCAATCTTTTAAACCCTCAAACCCCAGATTTAAGGGAGACAATAGCTAATCTTGATTATCAAAAAAATCAATTAGAAATTGAAAAAAAAGATTTAGAAACAAGATATAAGAATCTTCTGAAAGAACATCATCAACTCAAAGTAAAGTTGGAAGAATTAAATAAGCGAAGGGTAATAGAAAATAAAAAAGAATTGGAGTTTTCAGAAAAAATAGATGAATTAAATCAAGAAACAGATACTTTATTAGAAGAAGTAGATAAATGGCAAATGTAAATATAAAGTTTAACGGTAAAGAATTTCTTTTATCATGCGATAGTGGCCAAGAAGAACACTTAGAAGAACTTTCAGTACATTTGAATGAAAAATTTAATAATTTAAAATCTTCCCTAGGAAATATTGGAGAGAGCAAGCTTCTTTTGATTACATCCATTACTATCATGGATGAATACTTTGAAACAAAAAAAAAAATTGATCAAAAAAGTACGGAACTTAANAATTTAACTGATAAATTTAAAGAACTGAAATCATTAGTATATGAATATAAAGAAAATAAAGAACGAGAAATCAAAAGACTAAGTGATGAACAGTTGCAATTAAAAAATGAAATTGAACAGAGCAAAGAAGATTATGAAAGAATTATTGATCATGCAGCTGATCAAATTGATGATTTTCTCAAAAAAGCTAGTCCTAATAATCCTATACAATAAATTTTGTGTTAAAGTCTAATATAAGAAAAAAAATTCTTAATTTAAGAAAATTAAAAAATAGTAAAAATATTCAATTACAATTTTCAGCTATATACAATATTTTAAAGAAAAATAATTTAAAAAATAAATCTATAGGTGGTTATTATCCTGTAAATTATGAAATAGACGATTTAGGTATTCTTAAAGAATTAGAAAAAAAAAATTTTAAAACTTCTTTGCCTGTAATTAAAAAAAATAATGAAATGGATTTCTATAGATGGTCATTTAGAGACAATTTAAATTTAAATATATATGGAATTCCTGAACCCGAACAAACAAAATTGGTTTGTCCAGATATTATATTGGTCCCCCTTGTTGCTTTTGATAAAAGACTTTTTAGATTAGGTTATGGAGGTGGTTTTTATGATAAATACATTGAAAAATTATTAAAAAAAAAGAGTTTTTTAACTATTGGACTTGCGCTCTCTTGCCAAAAAATAAGCAGAGTTCCAAATAATAAATATGATAAGAAGTTAGATATAATAGTTACTGAAAAATATATTTTAAAATGAGAATTTTTTTTTTAGGAGATATTGTTGGCCAATCTGGATGTACTGCCATTAAAAAACATTTACCAAATATAATTAAAGAGAAGAAAATCGATTTTGTTGTGGTTAATGGGGAAAATGCGGCTGACCAGGGCGTTGGTATTACTGAGGAGATCGCTAAAAATTTATTTAATTGTGGTGTTGATGTAATTACAACTGGAAATCATGTTTGGGATCAAAAAGAAATCGTTAAACATATTGAAAGAGAAGAAAGACTTTTAAGACCTGAAAATTTAGTTTCTAATTCTCCAGGAAAAGGTTTTGGTGTTTATAATTCAAAAAATGGATTTAAAATTGGAGTCTTAAATCTTATGGGAAATATTTTTATGAAAAAATGTGATGATGTATTTGAAGCAGCGACTAATTTCATTAAAAAAAANGCTTTGAAAAATAATTATGATTTTCTTGTAGTAGATTTTCATGGAGAAATTACTAGTGAAAAAATGGCAATGGGACATTTTTTTGATGGTAAAGCAACTTTGGTAGTTGGAACTCATACGCATGTACCTACTAATGATGCAAGAATTTTAAAATCTGGAACAGCATACCAAACAGATGCAGGAATGTGTGGCGATTACAATTCGGTAATTGGCATGAATAAAGAAAATTCATTAAATCGTTTTATGAAAAAAGAAGCAAAAAAACATTTTCCTGCAGAAGGAGAGGCTAGTTTGTGTGGAATTATAGTAGATGGGAATCAAGAAACTGGCTTGGCACAAAATATTGAACATTTTATTTATGGAGGAGAATTAAAAAATATTAATTAAATCATGGCGGGACATTCTCATTGGGCAGGCATCAAACATAAAAAAGGTAGAGCAGACAAACAACGCTCAAAAATTTTTTCAAAACTTTCAAGAGAAATTACAGTTGCTGCTAAGTTGGGTGATAAAGATCCAGATATGAATGCTAAATTAAGATTGGCAATCCAATCAGCAAGATCAGAGAATATGCCAAAAGAAAACATAGAAAGAGCGATAGACAAATCTGAAGTAAACGCTGATTCTAATTTTGAAAGCATAAGATACGAAGGTTTTGGTCCAAATAAAATTTCAGTGATAATTGAAACACTCACAGATAATAAAAATAGAACAGCTTCAAATATTCGAACTCTTTTTCAAAAAAATGGAGGAAGCTTAGCGACACAAGGATCAGTTTCACACAATTTTCAACAATTGGGAGTAATTAAAATTGATAAATCAGAAATTTCTGATGATAAAATATTTGAATTAGTAATTGAAGCAGGAGCTGATGAGTGTTTTTCAAATGGAGATTATCATAAAATACATTGTGATAAGAGAGAGATATACAATGTCAAAAAAAAACTAGAAAAAAATATTAATAACTTTTTATCTACAGATATCGAATGGATACCAATTAATAATATAGAAATTTCGAAAGAAGAAAAAGATGATGTGGTTAAATTTTTAGAAATATTAGAAGATGATGATGATGTACAAAATATTTATACAAATCTTAAATTTTAATTTTATTAAATGTTAATAATAGGTATAGATCCAGGAATTACAGGAGCAATTTGCTTTTTCGAAGATGGTGAAGTCAAAGATATTATTGAAATGCCCAATATGGCTGACGGAAAAAAAAATAAAAGACAAATAAATGGCTCTCAAATTTTCAATGAAATTTCAGTTAGAATTAAAGATATTCCGAAAAAAGAAGTTTTGATTGTAATGGAGCAAGTTTCTGCAATGCCAGGTCAAGGGGTAACAAGCATGTTTAACTTTGGTCAATCCTTTGGTGTGATCAAGGGAATATGTTCTGCAATGCAATTATCCATGCACTTTGTAAGGCCTGTTAAGTGGAAGAAATATTATAGTTTAATTAAATGTGAAAAGGATGCCAGTAGAGCTAAGGCAATTCAAATTTTTCCTTATATTTCTTCAAAATTATCCAAAAAAAAAGACTCAAACAAAGCAGATGCAATTTTAATTGCTAGTTTTTTTCACAATACCTATCAAAAAGTAGAATAAACTTTATTTTTTAAGTCAAATTGATGACACATTTTAGTGTGAAACCTTTCAAAATGGAAGCCGATATCACATCACAAGCAGTAGGTTTTGCTAGTAGTGCAGATTTTTCTATTGTTAATTTATTTTTAAGAGCGGACATTATTGTTAAATCTGTAATTGTCATTCTAATAGTGGCATCAATCTATTCATGGGCAATTATAATTGACAAATACAGACTTTTTAAAAAAATAAATAAAAGTTCAGAAGAATTTGAAGATAAATTTTGGAAATCAAAATCTGCTGAGTCTTTTTATAATAATCTGCCGGCCAATATAGATGATCCAATGGCCGATTTATTTAAAGGATCAATGCAAATTGTAATGAAATCAAGATCGAAATCTAATTTAGNAGAAAGATTAGGGAGCGTAATAGAAGTTAACATAGAAAAACAGATGAACGTGATTGATAAAAATTACACTTTTCTTGCAACAGTTGGATCGACAGCACCATTTATTGGACTATTTGGAACTGTTTGGGGAATCATGAATTCATTTCAGCAAATTGCAATCTCAAGAAATACAAGTTTAGCTATCGTTGCACCAGGTATTGCCGAGGCATTATTTGCCACAGCTCTTGGATTGCTTGCAGCTATTCCTGCAGTAGTTGCTTTCAATAAATTTAGCAGTGACTCAAGAAAATATTCACAAAAATTAGAAAACTTTTCTAAAAGATTTATTTCAATAATTTAAAAATGACATTTAAATTGAAACGTTCACTTAGAGAACCAATGAGTGAGATAAATGTAACTCCATTTGTAGACGTAATGTTAGTTTTATTAATTGTTTTTATGGTTACAGCGCCTCTACTTACTGTTGGCGTACAAGTAGACTTGCCAGAAACTTCTGCAGACTCTNTACCAGAAGATATAGAACCTCTTACACTAACAATAAATGCTAAAGGGGANATTTTTATACAAGAGTCAAAAGTTGAGTTTGATAAAATTATTGCAAAAATATTAGCTGTTTCAAAAAATAGAACTGATACCAGAATCTATGTCAGAGGAGACAAAACTATAAACTATGGAAGAGTACTAGAAATCATGGGCATGTTGTCTGGTTCTGGCTTTACAAAGGTAGCTTTAATATCAGAACCATACAAGGAAAGATAATTTGTGCACAGAAGCCTTGTTATTTCTTTTGGATTTCATATTGTAATAGTTNTTTTAACTGTATTAAGTTTACCTTTTATAGCCAAAAAACCCATTGATTTACCTCCTTTGATTTCTATAGAATTGATTCAAATTACAGATAAGACCAATATACCTTTTGCACCTAAAGCAAAAAAAATTATAGAAAAAATAAAAAAGGAAAAAGATACATTGGTTTCAGAACAGGCACCTCCAAAAAAAGTGAAAAAAGAAAACCCTAAAGCAGTTCCCTCCCCGGATCAAAAGATGAAAAAAATAGATGAAGCAAAGTCTGAAGCAATTCCTTTACCTGAAAAAAAAGCAAAAAAAGTTAAAATGACTGAGGAAAAAAAACAAAACCCAACAAAAAAAGATACAAAAGTAAAACAAGTCTCAGAGTTTGAAAAAGAAGAAATAATTGATCCAAATAAAATTGCTGCATTAATTGATAAATCCAAAAAAGAAATAGCCGAAACTACAAAAACAACTAATAGAGTTACCCAATCTCAAGATAAAAATATGAATATATCGGGATTAACTTTAAGTGAAGAAGATGCTTTAAAAGCACAAATATTTGGTTGTTGGAGTATACCATTAGGATTACCATACAATGAAAATTTATTAGTGAAAATCAAATTAAAATTACAACCAGATGGATCAGTGATTAAAACAGAAATACTTGATCATGCAAGAATGAATAAACCTGGACAAGGTTTTTATAAAGTGTTAGCAGAAAGTGCACTGAGAGCAATTCAGCTGTGTCAACCGCTAAGAGTGCCAACTACTGGCTATGAAAGATGGAAAGATTTACAATTAAATTTTGATGCAAGAGAAATGTTAGAGGGATAATGAAAAAAATAAAATATTTAATTTTTATATTATTTATAACTATTCCAACTAAATCCTTTTCTTTAATTGAAGTGGATATTACTAGAGGAAATTTAAATCCATTGCCTATTGCAGTATCACCTTTATCTTATAATCAAGAATCAAGATCAGCTTTAGAGAAAGAATTAAAAATTGAAGATCTTGGCTCTGAAATTTCAAAAGTAATTGAAAATAATTTAAAAAAATCAGGTTTATTTAATCCATTAAACAATGATGCTTTTTTACAAAAGCCAGATATTGCTCACCTTAAACCTAGGTTTGAAGACTGGGCTTTAATTAAGGCACAAGCACTTTTAACTGGAAAAGTTGATTTGCAAGATGAAAAATTAAGAGTTGAATTTAGACTATGGGATGTGCTAGCTGGAAAAGAGATGCTAGCATTAGCATTTACAACTGTTCCAAAAAACTGGCGAAGAGTTGGCCACATTATTACTGACAAAGTTTACGAAAGATTAACCGGAGAAAAAGGATATTTTGATACAAGAATTATTTATGTTGCAGAAGAAGGACCTAAAACAAAAAGAATTAAAAAACTCGCCATTATGGATCAAGATGGATTTAATACTAAATATTTAACTTTAGGAAAAGAATTGGTTTTGACACCTAGATTTAGTCCAACCAATCAAATAGTAACTTATTTATCTTACTTTANAAATTTACCAAGGGTATATATTCTAGATATTGAAACTGGAATTCAAGAAGTTGTTGGAGACTTTCCTGGCATGACATTTGCACCAAGATTTTCACCAGATGGCAAAAAAATTATAATGAGTTTTGCAAAAGACGGTAACTCAGATATTTATACTATGGATCTTGAAAATAGAATTGTTGAGAGAATTACCAATCATCCATCGATTGATACATCGCCATCCTATTCACCAGATGGAAAATATATAACATTTAATTCTGATAGAAGTGGATATCAACAGATATATGTTATGAGAAGTGATGGATCTAAAACAAAAAGAATTTCTTTTGGAAATGGTTTATATGGAACACCAGTTTGGTCTCCAAGAGGAGATTTAATTGCATTCACAAGATTACACAGAGGAAAATTTTATATAGGAGTAATGAGAACAGATGGCAAAGGTGAGAGATTGCTAACAGAAAATTACTACCAGGAAGCTCCATCATGGTCTCCAAATGGTCGAGTTCTAATTTTTTACAGAGAGACAAAGTCAGGCGATCAAGGAGAAGGATTTTCAGCAAAATTATGGTCAATAGATTTAACAGGTTATAACGAAAGGTTAGTTGAGACAGAAACTGATGCATCCGACCCATCTTGGTCATCTTTATTGACTAATTAACAATTTTTTAAGAAATAAAGAAATAGTCTTGATTTATTAGCTTGAAAGATCTATTTAGGTGTGCGAAGGTCAAATAACAAAGATTGAAGGAGCGGTAATGATTTTAAGCAAGTTTTATAGAAATACTTTTTTAGTTTTGTTGTTAAGCTTAGTTTTATCAGCTTGTGCAACACAAAAAGCAGTAAAAATAGATTCGAAAATCCAAGGAGATGTTTACACAGGAACTGATTCTGTTAAATATCTAGCTGATGGTGTTAAGGATAGAGTATTCTTTGCAACAAATGAGTCAGTTTTAACAACTGCTTCTAGAGATACTTTAAGAAAACAAGCAGCTTGGTTGAGAAAAAATTCTGATATAACTGTTGTACTAGAAGGTCATTGTGATGAAAGAGGTACAAGAGAGTATAACTTAGCGTTAGGTGAAAGAAGAGCAAACGCAGCCAAAGACTATCTAATGACTTATGGAATAGCTTCAGACAGGATTTCAGTTATTAGTTATGGAAAAGAAAGACCTGTTGACTCAGGTTCAAGTCCTTTAGCTTGGTCAAAAAACAGAAGATCAGTAACAGTTANAGCTAACTAAAATTATTTTAAAGACCCTGATTATACTTATATAAGCAAGTATCAGGGTCTTTTTCTTGCCATCATTATAATTACTAATCAAATTGATGATTAAAATAAAAAGATCCTTTTTATTAATTTTTGGAATTTTATTTTTTATATTTTCACCGAAATACTCTTATTCAGAAACTCAAAACATATATGAATTATTAGAGTTAATCCAAAAAGATTTAAGAACTTTAGAAAAAGCTGTTTATTCAGATAATTTTTCTGCTAGCGTACAACCATCTGTTTCATCCAGTACTCTCGATCAAAATTCAGAAGAAGTTTTAACTAGGCACTTATTAAAGTTATCTGAAATTGAAAAGCAGTTTCAAGAACTTACAAATAAATCTGAAGAAATAAATTTTAAATTAGACAAGCTTTCAACGAGAATGACAAAAATTCAAGCTGATAATCAAGTAAGATTTCAGCAACTAGAAAATCAGGCATCTACAATTAATGTAAATAAAGATCAACAAGTCTCTTCTTTACCAAAAGAAGATAAAGAAGAATTCCTACCCGGCTCATCTCAACCTCAAGACTTAGGTTCTATTTCATATAAAGACACTGAAACTCAACTTGAGACACAACAAACACAATCAATTGATACAACACAAACTATAGTGACAGAAACTTTTCAAGCAGAAGAAAAAATATTACCAGATACTACTCCAGAAAAACAGTATGAATTTGCAATCAGTTTTCTAAAAGTTGGTGATTATAACACTGCCGAAAGAGCATTTAGAGAATTTGTTTTATCAAATTCTGAACACGATCTGGCAGGAAACGCACAATATTGGTATGCAGAAACTTTTAGAATTAGACAATTATATACTGATGCAGCATCAGCCTATCTTGAAGGATATCAAAAATATCCAAAAAATAAAAAGGCTCCTATAAATTTATTAAAACTTGGAGTATCATTAGTCCAAATAGGAGAAAAAGATCAAGGTTGTTTGATGATCACAGGTGTTGAAAAATATTACCCAAAAGCAAATCAATCTGTTCTTCAAAAAGCTAAATATGAAGAAAAAAAGTTTGAGTGCAAAAAAGACAATTCATAAAAATCTACTTAATCATTTAAAGAATCCGAAAATTGGTAAAATTTATAAGGATTTTGAAAATCTATTACTTTTAGATAATAAAATTAAAAGTTTTGCGATTGCGGTTTCAGGTGGACCAGATAGTTTAGCATTAACTTATCTCGCAAAATGCTTCTCCATTTTAAACAACTCAAAAATAAATTATTATCATCTGGATCATAAATTAAGAAAAAATTCGACTCAAGAAACCCTTGAATTGAAGTATTTATTAAAGAAATTTGATATTGATTGCAAAAATTTAGTTTGGAAAGGAAAAAAACCCAAATCAAATATTCAATCAATAGCAAGAAAAAAAAGATATTCTTTAATAATTAATCAAATTTTAAAAGATAAATTTAACCATCTTTTAACTGCACATCACTTAGATGATTTATATGAAAATTTTTTTATTAGATTATTGAGAGGATCTGGTTTGAAAGGTTTGACTTCTTTTAATCAAGTCAATACTAGATACAACAATAAAATTAAAATATTAAGACCATTAATTAAAGTAAACAAAAATGATTTATTATTTATAGCAATGAAGATATTTAATTATTATATTAAAGACCCTTCAAACGAGAATATAAATTTTAAAAGAGTTAGAATTAGAAATTTAATTAATAGTTTAAAAAATGAAGGTTTAGATGAAAAAAAACTAAAATTAACAATCAACAATTTAAGCGATTCTAATATTACTATAAATCATTATGTGCAGCAAAATATCAGTTTGAATTCAAATTATTTGAAAAAAAAATCTGCCTATATTCTTAACAAAGAATTTTTTGAGCAACCACACGAGATTGTATTTAGATCATTGCCTAATATTCTTAAAATAATTGGAAAAAAATATTATGACCCAAGAGGCAAAAATTTAAATCAATTATTGGAAAAAATTAAATCAAAAAACTTTAACAAAGTGACATTATCAGGATGTATAGTCGAAAAACTCAATAATTCTTTAATTATTTATCAGGAAATAAGGAAAAAAAGATAAAATTGCCACAAAATGGCACTTGTTTATTATATAATAATTCTTACTTTCTTTATTAATATGAATTTCAAAAATTTAGCAATGTGGGCTGTAATAGTTTTTTTAACTATTGGTCTATATAATATGTTTAAAAATACACAAGGTTCTACAAGTAAAAAACAAAATATTATATTTTCAGAATTTTTATCAGAAGTTGAAAATGGAAGGGTTATTCAAGTAGAAATACAAGGAAACAATATAAGAGGCATAATGGCCAATGGTGAAAGTTTTACAACTTATTCACCAAATTATCCAAATTTAATTGAAAAATTATCTGATAAGGGAGTGAGTATTTCGGCCGCTCCACTAGATGAAAAAATGCCATCACTTTTTGGTGTATTACTATCTTGGTTCCCAATGCTTTTATTAATTGCAGTTTGGATTTTCTTTATGAGACAGATGCAAGGCGGAAAAGGGGGNGCAATGGGATTTGGAAGATCTAAAGCAAAACTGATGGATGATGCGAAAAAAAAAGTAACCTTCGATGATGTTGCTGGCATTGATGAAGCAAAAGAGGAAGTACAAGAAATTGTAGAATTTCTAAAAAGTCCTAAAAAATTTATGAGAGTTGGTGGAAAAATACCTAGAGGTGCACTGCTTGTAGGTTTGCCTGGAACTGGAAAAACTTTATTAGCAAGAGCAATTGCGGGGGAATCTGGAGTTCCTTTCTTTACAATATCAGGATCAGATTTTGTAGAAATGTTTGTTGGCGTTGGGGCAGCAAGAGTAAGAGACATGTTTGAACAAGGAAAAAAAAATTCTCCATGTATAATTTTTATTGACGAATTAGATGCAGTAGGCAGAAGTAGAGGTGCAGGATTAGGCGGAGGTAATGATGAAAGAGAACAAACGCTTAATCAGATTCTTGTAGAAATGGATGGTTTCGAGACAAATGATGGTGTAATTATACTTGCATCAACTAATAGGCCAGATGTATTAGATCCAGCCTTACTAAGACCTGGCAGATTTGATAGACAGATAGTTGTTCCATTGCCTGATATTCTTGGAAGAGAAAAAATATTAAAAATACATTCTAAAAAAGTTTCAATGGGACCTGATGTAAAATTAAAAACAATAGCCAAAGGAACGCCCGGATTTTCTGGAGCGGATCTTGCAAACTTAGTTAATGAAGCAGCACTATTAGCAGCAAGAAACAATAAAAGAATTGTCACAAGCAATGAATTTGAAGATGCAAAAGATAAGGTCATGATGGGCGCTGAAAGAAAATCAATGGTTATGACTGAAGAGGATAAAAAATTAACAGCTTATCATGAAAGCGGACATGCTATTGTTGCTTTAAACGAAAAAGCATCAGACCCTATACACAAGGCTACAATTATGCCTAGAGGAAACGCTTTGGGTGTGGTTTGGACTTTGCCTGAAAGAGACAGATATTCTCATACAAGAGAATATTTAAAAGCAAACATATCGAAAGCAATGGGTGGACGGATTGCAGAGGAATTAATTTTTGGTTATGAAAAAGTTACTTCTGGGGCATCTTCGGACCTTCAAACGGCTACAAAATTAGCTAAAGATATGGTTACCAAATTTGGAATGAGCAATGAACTTGGTCCTTTATCGTATGGAGAAAATGAAGAGGAAGTTTTTCTTGGAAGATCAATAACAAGACACCAACAAATGTCTGAAGATACTACTAAAAAAATCGATGTTGAAATAAAAAAAATAGTAGATGAAGGATATAAAAAAGCAAAGAAAATATTAACTGAAAAAATAGATGATCTGCATAAGTTAGCAAAAGCTCTTTTAACATATGAGACATTAACCGGAAACGAAATTGATGATTTAAT
>JGI26061J44794_1000391_pt1 | contig 19875 bp, 18 predicted proteins | sample MarorgKNORR_S2LV_5_FD_44794 | JGI IMG/M metagenome (IMG submission 44794) | reverse complement strand
GCCATTTCGCGGCAGAGCGCGAAGCCCGCCTCCCCGTGGCCTTGCAGGTAGGTCTTCAGGTTGATGACCATCAGCGGCGTGCGTAGCGCCATGCGGGGCGAGGCGCAGCCGCTAAAAGGAAGTTGCGCGCGCTCCAGCCTAAAATAGTGCGGCATATTGGCGGGCGCATGTCCACCCGCGAACAGCGCCGGATACTGGTGACCGGCGCTGCAGGGCAAATCGGGACCGAGCTGGTGCTCGCCTTACGGGAGCGCTTCTCCGCTGAAGACGTGGTCGCGATGTACCGCTCCAGCCCGCTCGCGCCCGAAGTCGCGGATGGCGGCCCGTCGGCGAAGGGCGACGTCACTGACGCCGCCGGCTACGCGCGCGTCGTCGCGGAGCACGATATCGACACGGTCTACCACCTCGCTGCGATCCTTTCCATCGGTGGCGAGCAGAATCCGGCGCTCTGCTACGAGGTTAACCTCAACGGCCTGCACAACGTGCTCGAAGTCGCCCGCGAGCGGGGACTGCGCTTGTTCTGCCCGAGCTCGATAGCGGTCTTCGGCCCCGATACGCCGGCGGTGGCTCCGCAGGAGACACCGCTCCACCCGAGCACGATGTATGGCGTCACCAAGGTTGCCGGCGAAATTCTCTGCGACTACTACTTCCAGCGCTACGGAGTCGATGTGCGCGGGGTGCGCTACCCCGGACTGATTTCATGGCAGGCGGCGCCGGGCGGCGGGACGACCGACTACGCCATTGCCATCTTCCACGCTGCGCTGCGCGATGGCAGCTACGAATGCTTCGTTGGCCCCGAGACGCGGCTGCCGATGATGTATATGCCGGATGCCCTGAAGGGGACGCTCGACTTGATGAACGCGCCGCTGGAGGCGTTGCAGCACCACTCTGACTTCAACCTCGGTGCGATGTCATTCTCCGCCAGCGAACTGGCGGCCGCCATCGCGCAGCGTGTCCCTGGCTTCGAGTGCCGCTACGCACCCGACTCGCGGCAGGCGATAGCTGACTCGTGGCCCGACACGGTCGACGACTCTGCGGCACGCGAGGAGTGGGGCTGGTCGCCCCGCTTCGAGCTGGAGGAGATGGTCGACGACATGCTTGAAAACCTGCGGCGCAGGCTGGAGATGGAATGAGCGACCCCACCGCCTGGATGCGCGACGAGTACGAGGCGCTCGTCAAGGCAAGCCTTGACTGGCGGCCGCCGGNGCTGGAAGGCCCATCAACGCCCCGCTGCCAGGTTGGCGGCCGCGAGCGGCTGATGCTCTGCTCGAACAACTACCTGAACCTGAGCAACCACCCGCGGCTGAAGGAGGCCGCCATTGCGGCTGTCCGCAGCCACGGTGCTGGCTCGGGCAGCGTGCGGCCGATTGCAGGCAACATGGACCTGCATGTCCGGCTGGAGCAGCGCATCGCCGAGTTCAAGCGCCGTGACGCCGCCATCTACTACCAGACTGGCTTCGCCGTCAACGCCGGGCTGATTCCGCAGCTGGTGGGCAAGGGCGACCACCTTTTCACCGACGAGCTGAACCACGGCTCTATTATTGATGGCGTGCGATTGACGAAGGCGGCGCGCAACATCTACGCGCACAATGACATGGGTGAGCTGGAAGACCTGCTGCGCAAGGCTCCCGACACGGGGCGCCGGCTCATCATCACCGACGGCGTCTTCTCGATGGACGGAGACACCGCGCCGCTCGACGAAATCTGCGCGCTCGCCAGAGAATATGGCGCGATGACCTACGTGGACGACGCGCACGGCGAAGGCGTGCTGGGCGAAGGGCGCGGAATCGGGGTCCATTATGGAGTCGAAGACAAGGTCGATATCGAAATGGGAACTTTCTCCAAGGCGTTCGGCGTCGTTGGCGGGCTCGCCGCCGGCAGCGAACATCTCGCGAAATACGCCTTCAACAAATCGCGCACCTTCCTGCTCTCGGGCTCCGCCCCGCCCGCGACGGTCGCCGCCTGCACCGCTGCGCTGGACGTGCTCGATGAAGAGCCACAGCACGTCGTGAATCTCTGGAAGAATACCGCCTATTTCCGCCGTGGATTGCAGCAACTCGGCTACGACACCGGCGTTTCCACGACCCCCATAATTCCTGCCATGTGCGGCTCTTCGAAGCAGGCGCAAGCGTTGAGCGGTGAACTGATGCAGCGCGACGTCTTCGCGCTGCCCATTGTCTTTCCAATGGTCGCGCGCGACAAGGCGCGCATCCGTGTCATCATGAACGCTGGGCTCGCGCGCGAGGACCTGGACGAAGCGCTGGGCACTTTCGAAGCGGGCGGCAAGGCAGCAGGAGTGCTGTGAAACCCCGCAAGGCGACCTGCCAATGAAGTTCAGCGACGCTGAATGGCGCACGCGGCTGAGCCCGGAGCAATACGAGGTCTGCCGCTGTAGTGCGACCGAGCCGCCTTTCGCCAACGAATACTGGGACTGCCACGACGCCGGCAGCTACCGTTGTGCGGCGTGCGGCGCGGAGCTGTTCGACTCGGAAACGAAATTCGTTTCAGGCACCGGCTGGCCCAGCTTCAGCGCGCCAGTTGCCGACGGGGCGGTCGCTGAGCGCGAGGACGACTCGCTCGGCGTGCGCCGCACCGAGGTAGTCTGCGCCGGCTGCGAGTCGCACCTTGGGCACATCTTCCCCGATGGGCCGCAGCCAACGGGACTACGTTTTTGCATCAACTCCGCCGCGCTATCTCTTAAGCGGCGCTAGTCGGCCAGTTCGCTGAGCCACGCGCCGCCCGCCAAGAATGCCAGGTCGTAGAGCAGCAGTAGTGTCAGCGCGGTCGCAATGCCCGCGTCATCGAGCAGCAGCGCCTGCAACGCGCGCAGTGACGCTTCGACCACGGTAAAGAGCAGCAGCGGGATGGCGAGCAGAGTCCCGAGCATCCACGCGCCGGGCAGCGGCGCTGCCGCTTGCGTCGTGAGCGTCCCGGCGGCGGAAACGCCGACCGCCGAAAGCAGCAGGATTGCGAGCGCAGAGGGCCATGCAGAGCCGAATGAGTTTTCGAAGAGCAGTATATAAAATCCGAAAGAAAGCAGCGTCAGCCCCGAGAGCAGCAGCAGGTTGCCAGCCCAGGCACCGAGGAACAGCGTCGCGCGCGGGAGCGGCGCCAGCCGCAGCATCATCTCGCCGGTGCCGCGGTCGCCTTCGCGCAAGGCGGTGTGCGTCAGCAGCCCCAGTCCGGCGAAGAGCAGCACGCTCCAGAGAATCGCGGGTGCCAGCCGTGCGCGGGCAATTTCGTCGTTGGTGAGCGTGAAGCGCAGCAGCAGCAGCAGCGCCAGCACCAGCATCGCCGCCGCGACGGTGCCCTGCAGCGACCGTAGCTCGACGCGCACTTCCTTGCGCACCAGCGCCGCCAGCGGGCTCACGCCAGCACCCCGTCGGCGAGCGCCAGCGTGCGGTCCGCCGCAAGGCCGCTGCCGTGCACCACCACCAGCACCGCTCGGCCATCGTCACGCCATTCGGAGATGAGCGTCCGCAGTAGCTCACGCCCGGCGGAGTCGAGCGCGGCGAACGGCTCGTCGAGCAGTAGCGTCGTCGGCTGGTGCAGGGTAGCGCGCGCCAGCGCCAGCCGCTGCAACATCCCGCGTGAGTAAATGCCGGTGCGGTCGTCGGCAAAAGCCTTGAGGCCGACGCGCTCGAGCGTGGCGTCAATTTCCGCCGAGTGCTCCGGCAGCTGGTGCAGTTGTGCCCAGAGCGCGAGGTTTTCGCGGCCGTTNAATTCGCCGTAAAAGCCGGGACGGTGGCCGGCGAAGCCGATGCGTGACCGCACTTCGACGCCGTCGGANAGCGCGAAGCCGTCCACTTCNGCTTCGCCGCTGTCGGCGCGGTCGAGCGTTGCGAGAATGCGCAGCAGCGTTGATTTGCCGGCGCCATTCTCGCCCTGCAGCAGCACCACTTCGCCGTCGGCGACCGATAGGTCGAGCCCGCGCAGCACGCGCCGCGCGCCGAACGCCTTCTGCAGCCCGCGGACGGCGAGCATCAGTCGCCCAGCGCGGCGGCGAATTCCCGCGCGGCCGCGCCCGGGTCGTCCGCCTGGTAAATGGCGCGCCCCACGATTATGAGGTCGGCGCCCGCTGTGATAGCCGCGCGTGGGTCGCCCCCCTGTGCACCGACGCCGGGGGCGATGATTTTTAGGTCGCCGACCGCTTCCCGCACGGCGGTGATGTCTTTCGGTCGCGTTGCCGGGGCGACGACACCGGTCGCGCCGCCGTCGCGCGCGACGGCGGCCAGCGCCGCGATGTCGAAGAATTCGCCGCCGCCGGGGTGCGACATCGTGATGACTGCGTAAAGGTCGCGGTCGGGCGCCACGTCGCGGATGGCGCGCAGTGGGCCGGCGCCCGGGAACGCGTGCGCAATGATGCCGGCCGCGCCGGCACCGTAGGCCGCTTCGGCGATGAGGCGCGCCGTGTTGGGAATGTCAGCTACCTTGAGGTCGCAGATGACTGGCGCCAACTTCGCCAGCTTCGNGACCGTNTNGAGTCCGCCCTGCATCAGCAGTGGCCAGTTGATTTTGATGCCCGCCAAGTGCGGTGCTGCCGCTTCGGCTACGAAAAAGGCACGTTGCGGGTCTGTCTCGTCCAGCGCTAGCAGCAGCCGGGACCCCATCAGATTTCCAGCTTTCCGGTCAGGATTGAGAGCGCGTAGCGCAGTTCGGCTACCGCCGCGACCGCTTCGCGCTTGATCTGAAACAGGTCCTTGGAATTCATCTCGCGCGCCATGTTCGTTTCGACGAACATCATCTTCTCGAGACTGCGCTCGATTGTGTCCACGATTATCTGGCTACGCGCTGAGCGCCGCAGGCCCTCTTCGTCTATGCTGTTGTCATCTGCCATGCTCTCGCCGACTGGCGACGGCTGCCGGCGGATTTAACCATTTGCCAAGGCGGCCGGGCTGCCTTAGCTAAGGTCGCTACGGGTGTAGAGTGAGAGGCCGACCGGCTTGCGCGGCAGTGGCCCCTTCTTTTCGGCAACGACGGTCGAGATACCTGCCTCGGGGGCGAGGTCGACTAGCCGCTGGGTGATGATACCGTCCATCACCAATGTTGTGACGCCGTTGTTTCCCTTCTTCTGCAGCTTTTCCTGCAGCTTGGTAATCGGGAGTTCGTCGCTTAGCTTCTCGCCCGAGAGCAGCCGCACGTTCTTGGTGCCCTTGAGCGCGTCAAGGTGCTTGAGCAGTGCCTGTGCTTCTGCGGGGGCGGCAGCCTTGACTACCTCTGGCTCAACGGCTGGCTCCTCTGCAGGTGCCTTAGCCGGGGCCGCGGGTTCTTCCGCCGCTGCCGCGGGCTCAGCGGCTGGCGCCTCTGCGGGCGCTTTCGTGTCCTCGCTGGTCCTCGACTTGCGTCCGCCACGTCGCGAGCGCTTTTTATTGCCATCTTGCGCCCATTTGTTCTGGTCCTTGAACAGCTCGGTAGTCGACTTGTCGCGCAGGCACTTCATAATCTGCTTGTGCCCGAGGTGTTCGACTTCGGTGTTGGTTGGTGCGCGCGCGACATAATTAATCTCGGCGACCTGGAACAGCTCGCGCAGGATCATCTCGCCGCCGCGGTCGCCATCGACGAAAGCGGTGACGGTGCGCGACTTGCAGAGCTCGACAATCTCCTTGGGAATGTTGGTCCCCTCGACAGAGATAGCGTTCTTGATACTGTGCCGCAGCAGGTTCAGGACGTCGCTGCGTCCCTCGACCAGAATGATGGCGTCACTGTTCTCGACGTTGGGCCCCGCAGGGAGCTTGCCGCCGTAAGAGACGATTTCATCAGTCTGGATCAGCTGCCTGACGGAGTCGGTTATGTTGACTCCAGCGCTGCGGGACTCGGTCACGATGCCGAGCAGCAGCTCGCGGGCGCGCTCAATAATCTGGTCGCGCTTGCCGGAACGGCTGTCCTCGAGGCTGATTACCTTGAGGGTCGCCTTGCAGGGACCGACGCGCTCGACTGTCTCGAGCGCGGCGGCGAAGACCGAAGTCTCCACCTGGTCCATACTGGAGGCTATGGTAATTTCGCCAATGGACTTGCCCTTGCTACTCTTGATGTCCACTTCAATCCGGCCCATACGGCCCGATTTCTGCATGTCCCGGAGGTCCAGTTCGTTGCCGAGCAATCCTTCGGTCTGACCGAAGATTGCACCGACTACGTCGGATCGCTCAACCACGCCGCTGGCCGTGATTCTGGCTTGGATAACGTACTTACTACTGTTGGNGTCTGTCATTTTTCCACCTTTTGCTTGTGCGGCCTGAGCCTCTCTCAAGCAAGTCCGAACATCTGGTCCAGGACTCTTTNTTGAGAGTCGATAAAGTGATTACCGTAATGGCCCGCAGGCCGACCCGGCCGGTACCGGGACCTAATTAAAGNTGGCGGTCCGCGACGGAGCCATTTTATCCAGCCCCATGCTGCCGGCGCAATGCACGTCGTGACCCTGCTGGCGCAGCCTCGTAAAAAGCACCCGCTGGCGAAGCGCAAGCTGCTACAGAAAGGGCAGCTGGAGACGGTCGGCCGGGGCACCTTCGGGCTNGTCTGGCTGACCGACTTCTTCGACGCCTTCTGGGCCTGCGCGCAGGAAATCGATTCCGACGCGAAAGTGAAACTGCGCGAGAGCGGCTTTGACGAGATGAACTGGACCGCCGCCTTCCGCTTCGCCGGTTTCAAGGCGCGACTTTCAGCGCAGAAATACAAGGGCTTCTACGGCGTCCCGCGCAACTGTTACCTCCAGCTGAAAATTGGGACCGCCAACCCTAACGACCTGCGTATGTTCCTGCGGCTGCTGGCCGACAAGTTCGAGAAGCCTCCCTGGGCAATCAACAACTGGAGCAAGCTCGAAGCCAGCTCGGGATTCGACCAGGAGGCGATTATCAGCGGCTGGTCCGAAGCGATGGGGCGCGAAATCAGTGTCGCCGACACCGCAGGTGGCTGGAGCCTTCCGTTCATGGGCGGCAGCAAGGCTCCGGCGGACGCTCCCGCAACGCCCGATGCCGGCGACATCGAAGTGCTGACCGACTCCGAAGGCAGGGAGCACCGCTTCCGGGTCCACGGCACACTCGAGGTTGAGGGCGAAGAGTATGCAGTGATGTCACCCGCCGAAGGCGGCGAGGATGTGCTCGAGGTGGATATTCTGCACGTTGCNAAGGGCGGCGGCTACGAATCGGTTGATGATGAAGAGCTCTTCAACGCACTGGCCGAGGCGGCGCAGGAACACTTGGCGGCGTAGCGACAAGTGAAACCTTATTGCCGGCGGGGAATGCCGCCGCGGGAGTGGGCCGGTAGATCAGCCCGGAAGATCGCCGCCTTCGCAAGGCGGAGGCCGCGGGTTCAAATCCCGCCCGGTCCACCAGAAGCATAACATGCCACTCGAACTCGACCTACATTCGCTGAGACACGGCCCGGAACTGGTGAAGCGCGGCTTCGCCCGCATGCAGAAAGGCGGCGTCATCATGGACGTNACCAATGCGGAGCAGGCGGCCATCGCCGAGGACGCCGGCGCCGTCGCCGTCATGGCGCTCGAACGCGTGCCGGCCGATATCCGTGCCGAAGGCGGCGTTGCGCGCATGTCGGAGCCGCAGAAGATTCGCGAAATTATCGACTGCACCACGATTCCGGTGATGGCCAAGTGCCGCATCGGCCACACCGCCGAGGCGCGCGTGCTCGAGGCCCTCGGAGTGGACATGATTGACGAGTCNGAAGTGCTGACGCCGGCCGACCCCTACTTCCACGTCATCAAGCGCAACTTCACCGTCCCGTTCGTTTGCGGCGCCACTTCGCTCGGTGAGGGGCTGCGCCGCGTCTGGGAAGGCTCGGCCATGATTCGCACCAAGGGCGAGGCGGGGACGGGGAACATCGTTGCAGCCATGCGCCATGCGCGGCTGCTTGACGCCGAAATTGCGGCGGTGCAGCAGTCTGACGACCGCGCCGCGATGGCGACGCGCGTCGTTGACAAATATTTTGAACTTGACCGCGAGGTGGTGACCAACCTCGGCTCATCGTCCGGCGCGACTCCGTTCGAGATGCCGCGCTCGCAAATCGAGGCGGAAGTCACCGAACTGATGGACGAAGTTGCGAAGCTGGGGCGGCTGCCGGTCGTCACCTTCACCGCGGGCGGCATCGCGACGCCGGCCGACGCGGCACTGATGATGCAGTTCGGGATGGATGGACTATTCGTCGGCTCGGGNATCTTCAAGTCTGACGACCCGGCCGAACGCGCGCGCGCCATCGTGGAAGCGACAGCGCACTTCGATGACCCGCACGTCGTGGCAAGGGTCTCGGGCGACCTCGGCAGCGCGATGGACGGCCTGGAAGAGGCGGCGCTGGAAACGAAGATGGCTTCGCGCGGGCACTGAGCCCGAGTACTGACTGGTCTGGCGCTACTGAAAGCCCCTTGCAGACTTACTTACCGAAGAGCCGGTCGCGGTAGATGTAGCCGAGCGCCCCGAATACCGCAATCACTATAGCAACAATCAGGCCAATCGAGCTCCATTCAGGGCCGCCGTCGGCAGGCTTGACTGTGACCAGTTTCATCAGCTCGTTCTTCTCAACNCCNTCATCGATTACGTTAGTGGCGTCGACCACGACAAAAATCGTGTGCTNGCCCTTGGGGATGTTACTCCACGTAGCCGTTAGCGTGTATGAGTGCTCGATACCGGCGCTGAGGTCAGCGCCATCGACCGAGATGTTAGCAAACTCGTTGCCGGCTGCAATCGAGTCGGCGTAGAATGCGACGTTGAAGCTACCGGTGATGTTCTCCTGCAGCAGCTTGAGCGTTGCCTCCATCACGAGGTTGTCGCCCGCCTGCGGGGAGTCGCTGGTGAAGTTGAGCGAGGAGACGAAGAGGTCAGGCCGNACCATCGTCGCCGGCTCGACCAGCGTTCCGAAGACCGCTTCGTTGCCAGCGCGGTCGGTGACCGTCAGGACGACGTTGAACCCCTCGTCNTGCAGCTCGACGTAGATGTGTTCGATGACGGCTCCAGATTCGATCATGCCGTCGCCGAACTCCCAGTTGAAGGTGAGGTCAGCCAGTGAGTCGAAGTTGTCCTCNGTGCTCGAGGCGTTGAAGATTACCGGAGCGCCCTCCATTGCCTTCTGCAAGGCTTGCTCATCTGCCTCGATGGTGCCGTTNCCGTTAATGTCGTAGTAGTAAGTGAACTTGGCGTCGGGGNTGGTGACGTCNTTCACGATGATTGTTGCCGAATCCGAGGCGCTGTTNCCAGCCGCGTCGGTGGTGGTGAGCGTGACCTCATACTCCCCGGGTTCGCTGAACTGCTTGCTGACGACCGAGCCGCTGTCGCTGCCCTCTTCGCCAAAGTCCCACGCCCAGGAGGCAATCTCGCTCTCGCCGTCGCTCGAGCCAGAGCCGTTGAAGACCAGCGTCGAGCTGTCTTCGGCGACGTTGGTGTCATTGTAGGCTGCGCCTTCGTCATCGATGGAAGCCTTGACCGTAGTTGTAAAGCTGGAAGTGGGCGCGCTGCCGTCAACCAGGATTGTGACGCTGGCAGTGTCCACGTTGCCGTACTGGTCCATCGCGGTCAGGTTGACCGTGTAGTTGCCGCCCGCGCTCCAGGAATGGTTGAGCTCTTCCTGTCCGTAGGTGCTTGCGCCGCCCTCGCCGAAGTTCCACTCCAGCTGGCTGATGCCGACCGTCGCGCTCGCGCCGGCCGCCGAGAAGTTGACCGTTTCATCGACTGCGACGACATACGCGTCGGCGAGCATGCTCGCCTCGCTGGTGACCACGACGTCAGCCGTCGGGCCGGGGTTGAGTTGCAGCAGTACAGTCATGCCACTGACGTCCATTACCGGAATGCTCGAGGTGACTGCGGGGANGCCCGGCAGTGCCGCAACCCGGGTGCCACTCGAAGCAGAGTTGAGCACGATTTCCAGGTTCTCGCCCGCGCCGTCGCCAGCCACGGTTACGCCGGTGGCGTAATCTGCGTGAAACGCGAAGATGTAGTTGCCGTTAGCCGCTGTACTGGGGCGCACGACGTGCGTTGCACCGCCCAGCTTCTCGGCCGCGGTCCAGGTGGCGGTCGAAGCCTCGTAGAGCATGACCTCGGCGTCGCGCAGCGTGTTGCCGTCGCCGTCAAGGATGCGTACATACTTCAGGTTGTCATCGTTGACCGCTGAAAGCACGACATTTACAGCGCTGCCAATTGAGGAATAGTGACCAGCTGCCGTGACGCGCAGCGTAAAGGACTCGTTAGCGAGTCCGCTGAAGCTGAAGTTTCCGTCGGCGTCGGTGGTTGCAGCGCGCTCGTAAGCGGCACTGCCGCCCCACCAGTCGTCACCAGATTCCTCGCCTGCCAGCGTGACGCTGGCACCCTCGATTACTGAGGAGCCGTCGGTGACGTTGCCGGTAAAGTTGCCGGAGCCGCCTATCGTGGTAACCAGGATAACATCATCCATGCTGCCGCTGCCGTCGACGGTGACGTCGTTCACGACGGCGAGGTAGTCCGCCATCTCGTAACCGAACTGGTAGTCGCCATCCTCGAGGTTGTCGAGGCTGTACCAGCCGTCTTCGAGCGTTGAGGTGGTCGTTACCGCGCCGGTAGCGTTGTTGAACGCACTGACTGTCGCGCCAGAAAGGCCGGCGCCGTCAGCTAGGACGAAGCCGTCCCGGTCGTAGGTAGCCGCGCTCGCATTGGTTGCAAGAAGCAGCCCCGCGAATGCTCCGCAGAGCAACATCGCGGTGGCTAGCAGAACTTTGAGCGATTGTCGCTGTTGAGTCATGGTGATCACTCCCGGCAGGAAACCCGGGAGCCGGCCGAGTCGGGGGCTATATATGTAGCTGATGCTTTTCTGAAGGACACCGGGCAGTAGCCGAGAGATGAGCAGCCGGAGCAGCTGGGGCTCTAATCTTTAATATACAAACAAATAGGGAATTTAGGAGCGAAAAAATTATGTCAACGTCGGAAATCATGGGTCTTCTCAAAAAGACACAAGATATAGCTGAGGAGAAATATGGAATTACCAACATACTTCAGCCTGGCGTGATTAAAGAGCTTATTATGGCCGAAATCTTAGGGCATGGTTTGGTTCCACAGAAAGACCTTCCAGATGCACAGGACAACAAGGGCAACTACTATGAATACCTAGCGAGTATTCGAAGAGTTAATGTAAAAACTAATAAATGATGCAGTTTCCAAATGGATAGGGTGACGAAGAAAAATCTTACCCGCNTTACTAGGAATGCGGCCTTTTACTTCGGTATTTTCAAGACGCATCTAGAAATCGAAGAGATATGGAAGGTTGAAATTACCACTGTGCTTAGCGAAGTTCAGAGGCAGTTGAACAACTCTAAGAATGAGATTTCACATGTAAATTTCTTGCTGAATTGGTTACAGCGAAATGGAACGCTTGTTTACTGAGCTGTAGCGACGCGTCCCATGCCTGCGCATTAATCCCCGTTTTATAACAGTGCTTCCCCAGCCATAAAATATTATATAAGGCTGTTTTTCATGTTTTGCGATTTTAAGCCTACTTTAGCGGCTTTTTGGCCCCGTTATGCGGCTTTTCGGCCTACTTAGTAATTTTAGCATNTATGGCGATAAAGGTATACCGAGTTCTAGCATTAACCGGAGCTCTGTATGTCAGAAGACATCACAGCAGCTGACTGGGAAGCAACACCCAAACCCGTGAAGCAGCTGGTCAAATCACTGACCGACTCCCTGCGCAAGGTGGTGCCGTGAGCCTCACCCGCATGGTCCAGGTCAGCACGCTAGGAACGCATCTGCTCAGCGTACCCCAAGAGGTCGTGGGCAAGATGTCAGGCAAACCACTCCAGGCAACCTGGAAGTGGAGCAGGCGTGAGAGTGCCTTGGTAATCGATTTGATATAGATTGAAAAACGATTATCGTCAGGACGCTATCACTATTTTACGAATATAGCGGGCCGCAGCGGCTCCGCCTGCCGCGCCTTCCCGGCGGCTCCGCCTGTCGCGTCTTCGGCAGGCGCAACCGCCACCTCACAGCCGAACGTTGCGGCGAGGAAGTTGGAAGCCTGCTCGAGCACCACCGCTTCGTCGAGCTGCTCGGTGTAGCGCGCCGCCCAGCCGGGACCGAGCGCAGGGATTTCCTGCGTTACCCACCGCTTCAGGAAGGCGGCCGCCTCCTTCCGGGCCGCGGCGGGAAGCGCGGCCATCGCCGCCTTCATCAGCGGCTGCATATCGACGCGGCCGCGCTCGTCGACCAGCCCGGCAGCGAGTCCGACGGCCTGCCACTTCCAGTCGGGCGCGACCAGCAGCGTAATCGCCTGCGGCGACTCGATGCGCGCCACTTTCAGGATGGCTTCAATGTCGGCGTGGGTGCGCTGGACCAGCGCCTCGCTGCGTAGCAGCGTCGCGGGCGCTGGCTCGCCGTCCGGGTAGGATGCTTCGCTGGCGAAGCCGTCGCCGCCGAGCAGTTCCCACGCCTCCTCGGACAGGTGCGGCACTATCGGCGCCAGCCCGCGTGTGACGGTCGAAAGGTAGTTGTGGAGCAGGTCGCGCCGCGGCGTTCCGCAGCGGCGCAGATACCAACGGTAGTGGCGCGGCAGCTCGAAGAAAAGCCGGCGCATCGCCGTGCGGAAGCGCATCCGGTCGCAGGCGCAGCGCGCATCGTGCGCTGCCTGCGAGAGCATCGCCGCAAACCAGTCGTCGGACGGGTGCAGCTCGTCGCGGCCACTGCCGGCGTTGGCGGCGACGAAGCGCAGCCAGCGCTCCAGCTTGCGGCCGGCGGTGTCAGCGAAGCTCGCCTCCCAGTTGGGGTCGTCGAGCCCTTCACCGGAGTTGCAGAGCGTCAGCCGCGTCGCGTCGGCGCCGTAGCGGTCAATCAGCTGCCGGATGGTGTAGAAGTTGCCGCGCGACTTGGACATCTTTTCGCCGTCGACCAGCACCCAGCCGTTGACCGCGAAACCACGCGGCCACTTTTCGCGGGAAAAGATGGCGGTGTGGTTGAAGAGGCTGAACGAAAGATGGTTCTGGATAAGGTCCTTGCCGCTCACGCGCAGGTCGTAGGGATACCAGTATTCGAATTCGGCGCGCCACTCCGCGACCTGCTTCGCGTCGATGCCCGGTACCGTGGCGGGGTCGCCGTCGCCGAAGAGCGCCTCGAAGAGTTCCTCGCCCAGCTTTGCAGCCGGCAGCGAATTGACATGGTGCGCGACGGTGTAGTACGCCATGTAGATAGTCGAGTCGCTCAACGACTCGATGACCCATTTCTTGTCCCACGGCAGCCGCGTTCCCAAGCCCTGCTCGCGCGCGCAGGCCCAGTCGCGCAGCCAGCCGAGCACGTGCTCGAACTGAGCGCGCACCTTGCGCGGGAAAAGCGTCATCGCGCCGAGCGCCTCGCGGGTGCGTGCGGTCCACGCTTCGTCGTCGTATTTCAGGAACCACTGGTCCTCGACGATTTTGACGGTGCAGTCGGTGAGCCAGCGGCTGCGCGCAGGCCCGGTCAGCTCGTAATAGCGCGCGGCGTCACCACTGGCGATGAGCGCCGCGCGCACCTTCTCGCGCGCCGCGTCCACCGGCAGGCCGGCGCAGCCCATGCCGACCGAGTCAAGCATCGTGCCGTGCTGGAAGCTGTGCAGGTAGAGCTGTTGCTTAGCCTCCTCCAGCCGGGCGCGGTCGTGTTGGTCGCGCACGCCCATCTGCCGGCAGAGCGCTGGCGCCGGAACGGTCCCGAGCTCGCCCGAATCGATAATCGCGAGCGGCTCTATTTCTTTTATATGTTTATGGTTAAGACCCCACTGCTCGCACAGCGCAGCCGAATCCTGTAGGTCAGCCAGCCCCTGCCAGTCGTCCGGCGCGTCGCTCGGGACCGACGTCACGATGCCGGAGCCGATGGCGGCGTTGCAGAAATCAGCCGGCAGTACCATCAGATCGCGGTCGACCCCGGGCGCCGCAAAGCGCTGCCCAATGAGCTCGCGTCCCGTGATAGTGCCGAGCTCCTCGACCTCGTGGCCTTGCAACCGCAGCTTGGCCGGCATCTGCTGCGAGCAAATCCATTCTTCGCCGTTGACCCTCGCTCGCGCGTAGGTGCCGCTGCCGTCAACCCACAGGTTGGTCTGTCCGAAGACCGTTTCGGGCCGCAGCGTCGCCGCGACCAGCGTGCCGGCGTCGCCGCGGAACTTGAGCAGGCAGTATTCCTGCGGCGTTTCGCCTTCGCCCGAGATGCGGTCGTGGTCGCCAACGACAGTCTCGCGCTCGGGGCACCAGACGACCGGGAACGATCCCTTGCGCAGGTAGTCGCCCTCGCGCAGCCGGTTGAACTGCCAGCGAATGAACGCGTCGTAGGCCGGATTCTGGTCGGTGGTAATGAAGCTGCGGCGCCAGTCGACCGCCAGGCCGAGCAACTGCAAGTCCTGCTGGAACCGCTCGGGAAAGTGCTCGAACCACGCCTGCGGCTCCGCCAGCGATTCTACCAGCGCGCCGGTGATGCCCATCTGCTCCAGCGCGCGTAGCTGCCCTGGCTCGCGCTCGGCGACGCGCTGTGCCGCGGCGGCGATGGGGGTACCGGTGCAGTGGAACGCGAAGGGCCAGAGCACGTTGCGCCCGCGCATGCGCTGGTAGCGCGCCATCATCTCGGCGCGCAGCAGCGTGAAGCCGTGCCCCAGATGCGGGTAGCCGTTGACGTAGGGATACGGGAAAGTGACGAAATATTTCTCATGCCCGGGGTCGGGCTCCGCCTCGAAGAGCCGCGCAGCGTCCCAGCGCTGCTGCCACTTCGCTTCCCGCTCGGGGACGCTCACGGCCGCGGCAGTCGGCGCTCCGTTATAAAACGGCCAACAGGTAAAATAGAACCCCGGTTTGCGGGCCGAGTTATGATTCGCTTCGGGCCGGCGGGGATACCGCTTTCGTGCAAGGGACGCACCATCCGCGACGGCATCGAGGATATCCACGCGCTGGGGCTGCACGCGATGGAAATCCAGTTGGTACGCGGCCGCGCCGTCGTTGAACTGGATGACTTCGAGGAGCTGGGCGAGATTGCCCACTCGCTCGACATCTACATGGCAATCCACGCGCCCTACTACATGGATTTCCTTGGCAACGGCTACATGCGTAACAAGTCGAGCAAGTTCCTGCAGTTCGCCGGTGAAATTGGGACGAAGATTGGCGCGCGCACTATCGTCACTCACATCGGCCCCTACCATGACTTCTCTTCGCGCGAGGCGATCGAGGCGCTGGTGCCAGCCTTCCGCGAGCTGCGCAACCATTACCTGCAGCACAACTTCCGCCCACGCATCGGTGTCGAGCTCTCGGGGCGGCCCGACCTGTTCGGCACGCTGCGCGAAATCACCGAGCTCTGCCAGCGAGTACGCGGACTGGTGCCGATTATCAATTGGCCGCACCTCCACGCACGCGGTAACCGCTGGCTCAACGACCGCGAGAGCTTCAAGCGCGTCTTCGACTTCTTCGAGGCAAACCTCGGGCTCGACAAGTTCTACTGCCACTTCTCGGGAGTCGAGTTCGATGTCGACGGCAACGAGCGGCACTACGCTCCGGTCAAGCGGGGCGAAATCAAGTTCGAGCATCTGGCCGAGGTAATTCTCGAGAACGACTACAACATCATCATGATTTCCGACTCGCCGCTGATGGAGCACGACGCGATGTACATGAAGCTCATCATGGAGCGCGTCGAGTCGCGGCGGCAGGAGCGCATCGCCCGCCGCGAAGCGTCCGAGCGCATCCGGCAGGTGCGTGAAGCGGCCGCCGAAGCCTGAAACGCGGACGCTAGCGGGCGCCGGGCGCTAAATTCTAAATACCCCCCCAAGGTCGAGTCGACGGTCTGACGGCCATAGCGGTGGGGTTCACCCGTTCCCATTCCGAACACGGAAGTTAAGCCCACCAGCGTTCCCGGCGGTACTGTGGTGCGAGAGCCCACGGGAATCCGGGTTCGCCGTCAACCACTTTTTTGATGAAAAACTCCAAATACAGCCAAGGCCCCGTGGTACTACCCATGGGAGCCGAGGAAGCGCTGCGCGCCGTCCGGGACCCGCTGCTGAAGCGGGACGTCGTCAGTCTGGGCTACGTGCGCGGGCTGACCGCCAGCGGCAGCCGCGTGCGTTTCACGCTGCGGCTGCCGTCGCCCGCATCCCCGTACGGCGACGCGCTGGCGGTGCAGTGCCGCGAGGCGCTACTGGCGCTCGACGACGTCGATGAGGTCGATATCGAGACGGCGTGGGAGGTGCCGCGGCTGCCGGCGCTCGAGTCCCAGACGACGCCCGCCGCGCTGGCGCAGGTGAAGCAGATTGTGGCTGTCGCTAGCGGCAAGGGCGGCGTCGGCAAGTCGACCGTCGCGGTCAACCTGGCGTTCGCCTGCGCCCGGGCTGGCGCGCGTGTCGGCATCCTGGATGTCGACGTCTACGGCCCGTCGGTGCCAGCGATGCTCGGCCTGCGTGACCATAGCCTAGCGGGGGGTCAGCAGGGGGTGCTCGAGCCGGTCGAGGCGCACGGGCTGAAGGTGATGTCGATGGGCTTCCTGACGACGAGCGAGACGCCGCTGGTGTGGCGCGGGCCGATGGTGTCGCAGCTGGTGCAGCAGTTCCTGGGCACGGTGGCGTGGGGCGAACTCGACTACCTTTTCGTGGATTTGCCGCCGGGGACCGGCGACATACAGCTGACGCTTACCCAAGCCGTGCCGCTGTCAGGAGCTATCATTGTCACGACGCCGCAGGAAGTGGCATACACCATCGCCGAGAAGGGGCTGCGCATGTTCCAGCAGGTCAAGGTTCCGATACTTGGCATCGTCGAGAACATGGCCTACTATCACTGCCCCGAGTGCGGTCACAATGACCCCATCTTCCGCGAGGGCGGCGGCACGGCCGCGTCGCAGAAACTAGATATTCCGTTGCTGGCGCGCATCCCGCTCAACTCCAGTATCGCCGCCGCGATGGACGCTGGCGAACCAATCGCGGAAGGTGAAATCGGCGACGTGTTCGCTGCGCTGGCGGGCGAAGTGATGGCGCGTTCCTCCGCGACGGCGCTGGGCGAGGCGCTCAACCCCGCCGCGCCGCAGGAGCTGGCGGTGGTGGCGGGCGGCGCGGTGCAGGTCAAGTGGCGCGACGGTGTCGAGCAAATTATCCCGGCGCACACGCTGCGCAGCGAATGCCCCTGCGCCGGCTGCGTCGACGAGTTCTCGGGTGAGAAGCTACTACAGCCGGGGCAGATACCTGCTGATATCACGGTCGCGAGCAGCGCCAGCGTCGGCCGCTACGCTGTGCGGCTCGACTTCAGTGACGGGCACAACAGCGGCATCTTCGAGTTCGCCCGACTGCGCACCATCGGCGACGCGGCGGCCGATGCAGCGGCGTTCGAGGTTTGAGCGGCGCCGCGCCCGCCATGCACGGTGACATCTTGCTGCTCTCGTGCTACGAGCTGGGGCACGCACCGGCCGGCATCGCCTGGCCGGCGGCGTTCCTGCGACGTGCCGGTTTCTCACCGCAAGTAATTGACTTGGCGACCTGCGAGCTGGACGAGGCGGCAGTGCGCGAGGCGCAGCTGGTCGCGATTTCGGTCCCGATGCACACCGCGCTGCGGCTGGCGGTGCCGGTCGCCCGGCGCATTCGGGAGCTGAACGCGGCGGCGCACATCTGCTTCCACGGTCTTTACGCGCAGCTCAACCGAGAATGGCTGCTCGCGAACGTTGCAGACAGCTGCCTTGGCGGGGAGTCGGAGCAGGCGCTGGTGGCGCTCTGTGAGGCGCTGGCGCGGGGCGAATCCGCGCCAATGCCAGCAGCGCCGCTGCTGGCGCGGCCGGATTACCCGATTCCCGACGGCAGTGGCCTTACGGGCGACTACGCCGAGTTGTTGGACAACGGCCATTCCGTGCAGGCGGGCTTTGCCGAGGCAACGCGGGGGTGCAAGTACACTTGCCGCCATTGCCCGGTCACGCCGGTCTACAACGGCCGTTTCTTTGTCGTCCCCGTCGAGAACGTGCTGCAGCAGGTGCGCAAGCAGGTGGCCGGCGGGGCGCGCCACATCACCTTCGGCGACCCTGATTTCCTGAACGGCCCACGGCACGCCTTGCGGGTGGCCGAGGCGCTGCACGCCGAGTTCCCGCAGCTGACATTCGACATCACCGCCAAGGTCGAGCACCTGCTGGACCATGCCGATTTGCTCCCGCAGCTGGCCGAGNGTGGCTGCCTGTTCATCGTCACGGCGGTTGAGTCATTGAGCGACNACGTGCTCGAAATCCTTGACAAGGGGCACACGCGCTCCGACGTCGAGCGGGCGCTGGCGGCGACGCGCGCGGCGGGGATTGCGATGCGACCGTCGCTGGTCGCCTTCACCCCATGGACGACGCTCGATGACTATCTCGAGCTGTTCGAGTTCGCCGCCGATAATGCCTTGGTGGGAGCCATCGAGCCGGTGCAGTTCACCATCCGGCTGCTGCTGCCGCCTGGGTCGGCGCTGCTCGACCACCCCGAGATGGTGCCGCACTTGCGCGGGCTCCGCGAGGAGGACTTCGGCCACCGCTGGGAGCATCCCGACCCCTACATGGACGCGCTGCACCACGAGGTGGTCGCGGTCGCCGAAGAGGGGGGCGACGATGCGATGCTGTTCCACGCGCTCTGGAGTGTGGCGCGCTCCGCGGCGGGGCAACCGCCGCCGCCGATGGTGGTGGCGACGCCGGGACCGCGACTCTCTGAAAGCTGGTATTGCTGCGCTGAGCCGAGTCCGGGGCTGCTGAAAATTGGTGAACCAAGCGCTTAATAGCGCGATAGNACACACCCCACACGATGGCCGAAATCCGTATCCGGGGCGAGCCGACCGCCGACCAGCAGGTGTGCCGTTTTGTCGTCGACCGCAGCCTGCATGATGGCAACGCTAGTTTCACTTCCGCCGCGGCGGCCGAAGGGGCGCCGCTGGCCGAGGCGCTGTTCGCGCTGCCGGACGTCAGCGCGGTCACCATCGCGCGCGACACGGTCAGCGTAACCAAGCAGGGCGACGCGGAGTGGCCCGAAATCGGCAAGCTAATCGGCGACGCCATCCGCGCGCAGATTGCAAGCGGCGAGCCGGCCGTGGGTGAGATGACCCCGGCGAGCGGTGAAGAACTCTTTGAGCGCGTTCAGGCAGTGCTTGTCAACGAGATTAACCCCAGCATCGCCAACCACGGCGGTGTCGTCACGCTGCAGCGGATCGAGGAGGGCAAGGCGTATGTCCAGATGGGTGGCGGCTGCCAGGGCTGCGGCATGGCCGACGTGACGCTCAAGCACGGTATCGAGTCCTACCTGCGGCAAAAAGTCCCTGAAATATCAGAAGTAGTCGACGTCACTGACCACGACCAGGGCGAGAACCCCTACTTCGAGCCCGGCAAGGGTGCCGGCGGCGGCAAGGCGGGCGGCGGTGGCGACGGCGGTGGCGACGGCGGTGCCGGCGGCGGTGGCGGCGGCGGTGGCTGTAGCGCTTGCGGCGCCAGCAAATAGGCGCCGCAAGCTATTGCGGCGCAACCTTTCTGGCCTCGCGGAGCTTGGCCAGCGGTTGCTACAGTGCCTGCGGTGTCAGCAAGTAGCTGATGCCAGCAAGTAAGTTACCCGTTTCCGCGTAGTGTGAGCAACCTCTGCAACGGCACTACCTCTGGAGACAGACAAGCGAGCCGCCGCTCCAGCCCCGACAGGTGCCCTTCGCCGACGACCGCCGCCACGCGCTGTCCGTCGCGCATCAGTGCCACCAGCCGCCGCGCCATGTGGCGGTCGCGGCGGTCAATCAACTCGCGCTGGAGCGACGGGAAACGGCGCGCGAACTCGGCGAGTTCGCGCGAGAAGTCGCCGGTCGCGAGTGGGTTTTCGCCAGCCGCCGGACCGCTCTCCAGCGCTTCCGCGCCCAGCAGCGGTGGCAGCAGCTCGCGCGCCAGCGCCAACCGCTCGCGCCAGCCGAGCGCCCGCCAGGCGCGCTGTAGCGTCGGGATGACCGGCAGG
>JGI26061J44794_1000390_pt1 | contig 19889 bp, 15 predicted proteins | sample MarorgKNORR_S2LV_5_FD_44794 | JGI IMG/M metagenome (IMG submission 44794) | reverse complement strand
GATCTCAAATATGCATAAAGTTAAGCTAATCCACATCTCAACAGATTTTATATTTGATGGTGTCAGCGAAAAAGCCTACTTGGAATCTGATGATCCTAGTCCTTTAAATATTTATGGAAAGTCTAAATTAGCAGGAGAGGTAGCGGTTTGTGCGGTCATGCAAAAAAATGCAATAATCATTAGAACTAGTTGGCTTTACTCAGAGTACTCTAATAATTTTGTTAATACGATTATAAGAAAGGCACAAAAGTTTGATGAACTTAGTGTTGTTTCGGATCAGTATAGCTCGCCAACGAATGCAGGCGATCTGGCAAAAGTAATAATACAAATTATTAATCATAATAAATTTAGAAATCATGATCAGCTAACGCAAATTTATCATTATTCAAGCTATGGAGTGTGTAGCTGGTTTGAGTTTGCAAGAGAGATTTTAGAGTTGGCCAATATTGATTGTCAAGTCAATCCAATTGAGACCAAAGATTACTTGACTGCTGCTAGAAGGCCAAAATATAGCCTTCTGAATACTGATAAGATAGTTAAAGATTTTGGTTTAGAAATTCCTTTCTGGAAAGATTCTCTTAAAGTGTCTCTCGATAATTTACTATAAAATAAACAAGGCTGTCAGTTAATTCTACTTTTAGCAAGATCATATCTAATATATTTTGTTGATTTTAACAAGTTTAACGCCTTGTTTTGATACTTGAAGAATCTCAATTATTAGTGGTTCAATTTTAAGTGAAACGTTGTATTGAGGTGAAACGTTGTATTGAGGAAAGCTTTGTAAATTTTCTAAAATTAAGCCATTTAGGGTTTTGGCGCTATTGTATGGCAGTTTAATCTTTAATGCTTTGTTCAGTTCACGAATACTTATCCGAGGATCTACTAGGTAACTACCATCTTCTTGTTTATTAATTTCTTCTATAGTTTCGCCTTGGTTAGAAGTAAATTGTCCAACAATTTCTTCCAAAATATCCTCAAGGACAGCCATTCCTTTAACTTCCCCATACTCATCAACCACTAAACCAAGTCTTCTTTTTTGGTTTTTAAAATGTTCAAGTTGCATGGATAGAGGTGTACCTTCAGGAATAAAGTAAGGCTCACGAATTAGTTCTTTAATTGCTGTAATAGTTATTTCATCTTTGGCATAAAGATTGACAACGTCTCTCATATGGATGGTACCAATAATATTATTTTCTGATCCCTCAAATATGAGAAGACGGGTATGTTGTATACGTTTTAGTTGATCAAATAATTCAACTTCATTATTAATATCAACGCTAACAAGTTCATTATGTGGAACCATAATATCCTCAATCTTAACTTTTTCCAAATCAATAATGTTAAGAAGCATCTTTTGATAGTTTTTTGAAATCATAGATTGAGAATCTACAACAGCCATTCTTAGTTCTTCTGAGTTTAAATTATCTTTACTCGTATGTTTTAAACCAAATGGTTTTAGGATGGTCAGAGAAATATAGGAAATTAACCAAATAATGGGTCTGAATAGTTTAATAAGTAACTCTATGGTTGCCGAAGCAGGTAAGGCAATTTTCTCTGGGTTTTTTGCTGCAAATGTTTTTGGTGTAGTTTCTGCAAAAATTAAAATAACTAGTGTTAAAGCTAATGATGCAAAAATTACCGATCCTTCTCCCCAAAGCTTCAGTGCAAGAATAGTTGCAATACTTGCTGCAAGTATATTGACGAAATTATTTCCCAGTAGAATAGCACCAATTAAATAATCAACATTTTTTAAGAGTTTCTCTACTCTTTTTGCTTGTGGGTTGTTTTTAGCACTAAGGGTTTTCAGGCGATAACGGTTNATAGCCATCATCGAGGTTTCAGTACCAGAGAAAAAAGCTGAAGCTAGAATTAGAGCGAAAAGTAAAACACTTAGCCAAAAAGTGGACAGTGATTCCAATCAATTACCCATATTTATTCAATGAAAACTTATTTTAACCTTAAAGAAGATGAAAAATCTTTGAACAAGTCTATTGTTAAAGATGCTTGAATGCACTGAGTCCAGGATAGTATGCATCATCTCCCAGTTCCTCTTCAATGCGTAGCAATCGATTATATTTTGCAAGCCTGTCAGAACGAGACAATGAACCTGTTTTAATTTGTCCACAGCTGGTTGCAACAGATAGGTCTGCAATAGTAGTGTCTTCAGTTTCACCACTTCTGTGAGACATAACGCAAGTGTATCCAGCACTTAAAGCCATCTTCATTGCGTCAAACGTTTCTGTAAGTGTACCTATTTGGTTGACTTTTATAAGGATCGAGTTGGCAATATTGTTCTCTATACCTCTAGCTAAAATTTTACTATTAGTAACAAATAAATCATCACCTACCAATTGAGTTTTGTCAGATAATCTTTTGGTAAGCATCTCCCAGCCTGACCAGTCATTTTCATCCATCCCGTCTTCGATAGAAATGATTGGATATTTTTCAACCCATGATGCAAGATAACTCGTAAATTCCTCATTACTCAGTTTCAAACCTTCTGAGGATAAGTTATAGGTACCGTTAAAGTAAAACTCAGAACTAGCAGCGTCAATTCCAATAAAGATATCTTTTCCTGCTTCATATCCCGCACTCTTAATAGCTTTAAGGATGACCTTTAAAGCCTCCTCGTTAGAACTTAAGTTGGGTGCAAAGCCACCTTCATCTCCGACCGATGTATTAAGACCCTCTTGGTCAAGCAACTTTTTTAAATGATGAAAAACTTCAGCACCGTATCGTAAGGCTTCTTTGAAGCTGGGCGCTCCAGCTGGAATAATCATAAACTCTTGGATATCAATGCTATTATTGGCATGCTCACCGCCATTGATAATGTTCATCATAGGAACTGGAAGTTGATAAGTTTCAGAAAAATCAAATGAACGAAACAGTGATTGCTTGTTGTTATTTGCATTAGCGTGTGCACAGGCTAAGGAAACTGCCAATATAGAATTAGCACCCAAGCGAGATTTTGTTTCAGTGCCATCGATGTCAATCATTTTTTGATCGATGGCTAGTTGATTTGAGATTTTCATACCAACGAGGGCGTCGTTAATCTCATGGTTAATATTATTAACAGATTGAGTAACACCTTTTCCCAAATAACGGTTTTTATCGCCATCTCTTAGCTCCAAGGCTTCACGTTGCCCAGTGGAAGCTCCGGATGGAACCATTGCCCTTCCTAAAACACCGTTATTAAGAATTACATCTGCCTCAACAGTAGGGTTACCTCTAGAATCTAAAACCTCACGGGCTTTGATTTGTTTAATTGTCATTAAGGAATGGAAGTTTATTCAAAGAAAGACTTCATTTTACCAAAAAAGGAATTTGATTCTGGGTGTTGTTTGGCGTTGCAAGAACTAGAAAAGTCCTTTAAAAGCTGCTTTTGTTTAGAATTTAGGTTAACAGGTGTCTCTAATTTGACCTGGCAGAGAAGATCGCCGGAACCATTGTATCTCATTGCTGGCATGCCTTTGCCGCGAAGTCTGAAGAGTTTTGCGGTTTGAGTACCTGACGGAATATTAATTTTAAGCTTACCATCCAAGGTTGGAACTTCAATTGAGCCACCAAGAGTAGCTGTTGCAAAATCGATAGGGATTTCACAATACAAGTCGTTCCCCTCACGTTGAAAGATTTGGTGATCTTTGATATGCATTTGCACATAAAGATCACCAGAAGGTCCACCACGTAAACCAGCTTCACCTTCACTACTGAGACGAATTCTGTTTCCAGTATCAACTCCAGCTGGTATCTTGACGGAAAGAGTTTTTTGTTTTCTTACAATCCCTTGGCCACCACAAGTGCGACAAGGAGAATCAATTTTTTCACCGGTACCATGACATTGGTTACAAGGTCTCTGAATAGCAAAGAAACCTTGCTGTATTTGAACTTGACCACTACCATTACAATTTCCACAAGTTTTAACTGTTGTTCCTGGTTTTGCACCACTACCAGAACAAGTGTCACAAGTATCGTTTTTAGGTACTCTGATTTTAACTGTATCACCTTTAGCGGCTTGTCTTAAATCAATTTCTAGGTCATATCGAAGGTCAGGGCCTCGATTATCAGGCTTGGTATTACCACCACCAAATATATCACCAAAAATATCTCCAAAGCCACCAGCACCAAAAGGATTTCCACCTCCAGAACCACCAGCACCTTGTTCTACGCCGGCGTGCCCAAATTGATCATAAGATGCACGTTTTTGAGGGTCAGAGATGATATCGTATGCTTTACGTACTTCTTTAAATTTTTTCTCAGCACCAACCTTATCATCAGCATTTCGATCAGGATGATATTTCATCGCAAGACGTTTATAAGCCTTTTTGATTTCGGCTTCTTCTGCGCCTTTTTTAACGCCTAAAACTTCGTAGTAATCTCTTTGCGGCATATATCTCTTAAATTAATAAAACCTCCTATGAATAATCAAAGGAGGTTTTTTTATTGCAGTTTGTTTAGTTAATTACTTTTCTTCTTTAACTTCTTCAAAATCAGCATCTACAACATCTTCATCAGCTTTTCCATTGCCAGCTTCTGAATCTTCAGCACTGGCTTTTTCCTGTGCTTTTTGTGCTAATACTTGAGCTTTTTCGCTTAGATTTTGTACTTTAGCATCGATGTCATCTTTGTCGTCCCCCTTAATACTCTCTTCAAGTTCATTCACTGCAGACTCAATTGTTGATTTTTCTTCGTCAGAAATTTCATCTTTGAGTTCTTCAAGTGTTTGTTTTGTAGAGTGAACAAGTGAATCAGCCATGTTACGTGCAGTAATAAGTTCCTGGAATTTTTTATCTTCCTCTGCATGCGCTTCAGCATCTTTAATCATTTTTTCAACTTCTTCATCTGAAAGACCACTTGAAGATTTGATTGTTATTGACTGCTCTTTGCCAGTGTTCTTATCTTTAGCGGAAACATGCAAAATGCCATCCGAATCAAGATCAAGTGTTACTTCAATTTGTGGCTGACCTTTTGGAGCAGGGGCAATCCCTTCTAAATTAAATTGTCCAAGAGATTTATTGGCGCTTGCAACTTCACGCTCACCTTGAAGAACATGAACGGTTACCGATGACTGATTGGCTGCCGCAGTTGAAAATACCTGTGATTGATGAGTTGGAATCGTTGTATTTTTCTCAATCAGTTTAGTCATCACACCGCCCAAGGTTTCAATACCGAGAGAAAGTGGAGTCACATCGAGAAGCAGAACATCTTTAACATCGCCACCCAATACACCGGCCTGAATGGCAGCTCCCATAGCCACTGCTTCATCAGGGTTTAGGTCTTTCTTGGGCTCTTTACCAAAGAAGTCTTGTACCATCTTTTGTACTTTTGGCATTCTAGTTTGTCCACCAACGAGCAGCACTTCATCTATATCACCGCTTGACAATCCTGCGTCTTTCAGAGCTATCTTGCAAGGCTCAATTGAGCGCTTTAATAAGTCAGCAACTAATGATTCTAATTTTGCTCGGGTGATTTTAATATTAAGATGTTTTGGACCAGAAGCATCTGCTGTGATATAAGGCAAGTTCACTTCAGTTTGTTCTGATGAAGACAGTTCAATTTTAGCCTTTTCTGCAGCCTCTTTTAGTCGTTGTAATGCCATAGCATCGTTTGAAAGATCAAGGCCTTGGTCCTTCTTAAATTCTGCAACTAAGTGGTTAATAATGCGATGGTCAAAATCCTCACCGCCTAGGAATGTATCACCATTTGTGGATAGAACTTCAAAGTGCTTTTCACCGTCAATGTCTTCCATTTCAATGATAGATACATCAAATGTTCCACCACCCAAGTCATAGACTGCAACTTTTTTATCACCCATTGCTTTATCAACGCCGTAAGCTAGTGCAGCAGCTGTTGGTTCATTGATGATGCGTTTAACATCTAAACCGGCAATTTTTCCAGCATCCTTTGTAGCCTGGCGTTGTGAGTCATTAAAGTAGGCAGGGACTGTAATAACAGCTTCTTTAATTTCAATACCTAAATAATCTTCTGCGGTTTGCTTCATTTTTTGAATCACACGTGCAGAAATTTCAGGTGCTGCCATTTTTTTACCTTTGACTTCAACCCAAGCATCACCGTTTTTGGCTTCAATAATCTTATAAGGAACCAAGTCGATATCTTTTTGTACCTCGTCTTCTTTAAAGCGTCGACCTATCAATCTTTTGATAGCGTAAAGGGTATTTTCAGGATTAGTTACAGCTTGTCGTTTTGCAGGCTGACCCACCAAAATTTCTTCAGAATCTTTTGGGTAAGCAATGATAGAAGGGGTTGTACGATTACCTTCTGAATTTTCAATAATTTTAACCGTACCACCATCCATGACGGCGACACATGAATTTGTTGTGCCTAAGTCAATTCCAATAATTTTTGCCATTATACATTTACTCCTTGTATTTGATATAACCTCTATTTAGGGTTATAAAATCTTATTTCAAGGCTTAAAAGGTATTATTTTGTAGATGAACTGTGAAGTATTGTTTCAACAGGTTTAGGCACGAAAGCACTTATATCGCCACCCAGTGAAAAGATTTCTCGCACCAAAGATGAAGAAATGTTAGCAAATTCTTCAGACGGTGTCATAAAAAGAGTTTCAATTCTGGGATTAAGTCGTTTGTTCATTCCACTCAGTTGAAACTCATATTCAAAGTCAGAAACAGCTCTTAATCCTCTTATAATTATTTGTGCATTGTGATCCTCTGCAAAGTTGACCAGTAACGAATTGAAAGCCAACACTCGGGTATTACTTATTGACGTTATAGAAGCTTTGACAGCTTCAATCCTTTGGTCGATAGGTAACAAGCTTGTTTTGTTAGCATTTTGAGTGATTGCAATTATAACTTCGTCAAATAGTTTACAAGCGCGATGAATTAAATCTATATGACCGTTTGTTATTGGATCGAAAGAACCTGGATAAATGGCAATTGTTTTCATAATGCTCCTAAGCTTATCAGACAATAATGGACATTACCCGATTTTTTCTGTTTATTAATTTTAAAGTGATAATTGATGAGTGAACTTAAATTGTCTTTGGTTATCTTGTATTCAGATTCTATATAGATTTGACTTTGACTATTTATGTAATGATTATTCGAAAGCTTCTCTATAGTTTCCAGTAACAGATTTTTTGCAAAGGGAGGATCTAAAAAAACCAAGTCAAAAGACTGCTTACTGGGTTTAGCAAGATGAATCATAGCATCTTCATTAATTATTGTGTATTGGTTTTTATCTAACAACTTGAAGTTGGATTTGAGTTTCTTATAGATATTTCTATCCTTTTCAATTACATAAACTTCTTTAGCGCCTCTCGATATTGCTTCAAGGCTCAGTGCGCCACTTCCCGCAAATGGATCAAGGGCAGTTTTGTTAATAATATCGAATTGTAGCCAATTAAAAAGTGTTTCACGAATTTTCCCAGGGGTTGGGCGCAATCCGTCTACATCAGGAAAACTAAACTTTCTACCCCGGAATTCTCCTGAAATAATTCTAAAACTATTTTGCATCTAATTTTTCCTTGTTGAATAGTTTTGCTCTCCAGCCATTGCGTAAAGGTGCATTTAAGTCTCCTCTTATGAATTGAATTAATGACTTGCTAGTGCTTATAACTTCAGGCGGTAGATTATAAGCTTCAGCTATGCTATTAATAATTCTTTGAAGTTCATTTTTTTTGCTTTTTTCAGAACTAGTTAAAGGCTTTTGAGGTGTTAACAATTCAGAGAGAGTGAGGTTCACAGATGATTCTTTAACAAAGTCATCAAAAAGTTTTTGTGAACGAGTTGAAAGCTTACTTTTTCCACAAGCGTAATCTAGTAATTTTTGATCAGACATTATCCATTTTCGAGGCTTATTTTTTTGTTGGGCATTGTTCTCTCGCCAAGCTACAAGTTTGATTGCCTGGTCTTGAAATTTTTTTCCAAGCTGTGAGAGTCCTTTAGTTTTATAACAAATCTGTTCAATACTGGGTTCATAAAGCTCTTGATCAAGAAGAAATCTTGTCTCTTCATCGAGCCATTGTATTTTTTTACTAATGGTTAGCTCATGTTTCAGTTTTTCGAAATTAGGCAGCAAATATCTGACATCATCCAGGGCATATTCTACAACATTCGCTGGGAGTGGCCTTGTTGTCCAGTCAAATCGAGTAAAACTTTTATCTAGCTGAACGTCTTGCAAAATTTCTGTTAATGCTTGGTAGGAAATTTGAAGTGGATAGTTCAATAATGAGGCAGCAATCTGAGTATCAAATAATGAAACTGGTATTCGTTTTGATAAATGGTAGAGGGCTTCAATGTCTTGTCTAGCTGAGTGAACAACCCATTCGGTTTCATTATGATAGAGTTTTTCAAATAATGGCTCTAAATCGTTAATTGACAGAACATCAATACATTCTGCGGAGTGGGTGGTTGCAATTTGGACTAGACATAGCTCCGGATAATAAGTATTAATGCGTTTAAACTCAGTATCAATAGCAAGATGAAAAGCACTATTAATAGTTTTGAGATGGCGCTCTAATTGTGGTTTTGTTTGTATCAAAGTCTGCAAATATGGTCAATTGTTGTATTTTATCAACAACTCGCGCTAGCAATAATTCATTTATGAGATAATCAAGCCTATTTAAAGTTGTATAAATGTAGTTTATGTTGTTAGATCAAGCCTTTTCGTTGAAAGAATCACCTCGCGCTTTGTTTTGGATTGCGATTATTTTAATCTCTTTTTTGGGAATGTTTTATCTCGGTCTCAATCAAAGTTTGATTAATGAGTGGTATTTAGTATTGATTGGTTTTAACGTCGTTATGAGTTTAATTGCAATTTACTACATCATTCTTTCAATGAAAAAATTAAAAGAAAATACCGATGAAGGTGTTATAGGTTCAAAATTTACCTGGTCTTTCATTAAGATTGTCCCTGTCTTGGTTTTAGTTCCAGTACTTTCATTCTATCTTTTTTCATTTGAATCAATCAGAGACAACCTAAAAAAAGCTGAAGGCCAGTTTGAAGAATTTAATCTTAAGGTGGGCGGTGAAGTCGACGAGCTCTACTACAATACAAATAATATAGCCATTAAATATTACGAAGATCGTACCCGAAATATAGGTAAATTAGTGAACTATTTTGATGCTCCTCGCGCCTCTAGTGAAAAAATGCAGATAGTACTGAACCTCCTAGTTCAGGATAATTGGGCATGCGAGTTAAAGCTCTATGACGCCTTAAAGAATCTTGTTGCGCAAAGTAAAAGTGATACAGTATGTTTAGCGGATTATGCATATACTGCTTCAGCCGATGAGTTTACTCTTACTGCTCACTACGCATCAGATATGAGTATTAGTAACTTGACTTCAAGGATGATGCGTTTTAGGGATGCAGCGAAAGAAGCTGAATTAACACTTAATTCATCGATTATCAAAACCCGTTTTATGATTGATTTTTCTTCAACGATTTTATTAGCAGTTTTGAGTGCATTATTGGTTGTCTTAAGAATGATTGATCAATTAATGCGTCCTATGCACAATTTATCAATAGCAACGCGAGAAATTTCTTCAGGTAATTATGATGTGCAGATTCAGCAAGATCCAAAGAGCAAAGATATGCATGACTTAGTTGAACATTTTAACGAGATGAGTAAGCGAATAAAGTTATCTAGAGAAGGTTTAGATACGCATAATTTGTATCTAGAAACTATTTTGAAGTACACTTATGGTGTTATTGCCCTGAATCAGGATAAGACAATACAGCTGATAAATCCTGTGATTGGTAAGATGTTGCAAATTGGTGATGAGAGTGCTTTTTTAGGACAGTCATATGACAGTATCATCGAGAATTATGAAAATCTGAAACCTCTTTTTTCATTTATTGAGGAAAAAATTGATCAAGAGTTGGAAGAGTGGGGTGGTGAAATTGAATTAATGTTAGAAGATAGGCACCGTCTAATTTACTGTCAAGGTGCAACCCTTGATGCTGAGAACAGAAATCTAGGTTACGTTATTATCATTAATGACATATCGAAGCTACATCGTGCGCAGAAAAAAGCTGCCTGGGGAGAAGTTGCAGTTAGAATGGCGCATGAAATAAAAAATCCTCTGACACCTATATTGCTTTCAGCACAGAGACTTCGTAATCTATTTTTAGATAAGTTGGATTCTAAGGATTCAGCAATCATTAATAAAACTACTAAAACCATTATTGATCAAGTGGCATCAATGGATTCGATGGTGAGTGCCTTTTCCGATTATGCCAATACACCAGAAATTAAAAAAGTCTCTGCATCACTTAACGCTTTGGTTAACAAGGCAGCCTCTTTATATGACACCCAATCTGGAGTACGAATTGATCTTGACTTGAGTGGGGATTTACCAAAATTACAACTGGATAAAGATGCCATTTCACGTGCATTGATAAATTTAATTAAAAATTCCATTGAATCTAAGAAAAAGAAAACCAGACTTAACATTGTGATTAAATCACGAATTGTGAAGGATGAAGGCATCATACGTTTGACAATTATTGATAATGGGAAGGGCTTTCCTACGAATATTCTTGATCAGGTTTTCGAGCCTTACGTCACTACTAAACCAAAGGGTGGGGGGTTGGGATTAGCAATTGTACAAAATATTGTTGAGCAGCACGATGGGCAAATTTATGCCAGCAATGTCGAACCTCATGGAGCAAGAGTGACAATTGAATTCAGTATAATTGCAAGTCAAAGGAGTTGAAATGGAAGAAAAAACTACTTTCGGAAAAATATTAATTATTGATGATGAGAAAGATAACACTGAAATCATCAAAGATATTCTGGAGGATGTTAACTATGAAACTGTCCTAGCTCGAAGTGCGAATGAGGCAAAAGCTATTGTTTCTGCTAATACTTTTGACTTGGTTTTATTGGATGTGTGGATGCCTGGTCAGGATGGAATTTCACTTTTAGCTGAATGGGCTTCTGAGGGATTCGACACACCGATTGTTATGATGTCAGGCCATGCTGAACCCAGTGATATTGTTAGAGCAATGAAACTTGGAGCAATAGATTTTTTAAAGAAGCCTTTGCATGACTTTTTGCCGATTTTACGAAATATAATGACTCGTCCAGATCCACAAGAATCAAGTCAAGAAGTGAGTGGTATTGATTTTTCACTTAGACTCAAGGAAGCTCGAAATATTTTCGAGTGTCAATATTTACTTCATCACCTCGCATTAAACGATAATAACATTGCTATTGTTGCTGAAAAGGCAGGATTAGAGAGGACGACTTTGTATCGAAAACTTAAAGATTTAGGGATTGACAAGAAATGAAGATTTTAATCTTAGGTGCTGGCCAAGTTGGCTCAACGCTTGCAAAATATCTTTGTTTAGACGATGACAATGACATCACTATAGTTGATCAAGTAGAAGACAAACTTACCCTCTTGCAGAGACATTTAGACATTAAAACAGTTGTCGGTCATGGAGCTTATCCAAGTGTTTTAGAAAAGGCAGGTATTAAAACCATGGATATGGTGATAGCTGTGATGCGTTCCGATGAAAGGAATATGGTTGCCTGCAGAATGGCTCATACACTTTATCATGTTGAGAAGAAAATTGCACGAATCAGGACGACTGAATACCTGCTTCGACCTGAGTTATTTTCAAATGAAACGGTACCTATCGATTTTATAATTACCCCAGAGATTTTAATCACCGACTATATCAAAGGGATCGTAGAAGAACCTGGTGCCTCTCAAGTCTTTGATTTTGAGAATGGCTTGGTTCAATTGGTTGAAACGCGAGCTTATGTTGGNACCCCAATTGTGAACCGACCTATTAAGGAGTTACATGATCACATTCCGGATGTGNAAATGCGCATTGTCGGTCTTTACCGAAACGATAGAGCAATACTTACTAAGAGTGACACTGTGGTTCGAGAGGGCGACCATGTCTACTTTATTGCTAAGAAGAATCACGTATCAAGAGCTCTAAAAGAGTTTAGGCGCGCCGAAAATACATATCAAAAAATCTTCATTGCAGGTGGTGGAAACATTGGACTCAATGTCGCAAAACTACTTGAGGATACTCATAATATTCGTATTATTGAGTTGGATGAAGACAGGGCTATGGCATTATCTGAAGAACTAAATCATACTTTGGTTTTACAAGGCAATGCTTCAGATGAGGACTTACTCCTAGAGGAAGGGATTGAAAATACTGATTTGTTTTTAGCGCTGACCGATTCTGATGAAGTAAATGTCATTGTCTCAATTTTAGCTAAACGCCTAGGAGCACATAAAACAATCGCTCTAGTTAAGCGTGATGTTTATGCCTCATTGGCAGAGCAAAGTGATGATGTAGATATTATCGTATCTCCTGACCAAATAACGGTGGGTGGTATTTTGTCACATATTAGGAAAGGTGATACTATGAAAGTGCACTCACTTCAACATGGTAAAGCTGAAGCCATAGAAATTGTCGTTCATGGAGATAAAAATACCTCAAAAGTGGTCGGATTAAAGATTAAAGATTTATCTTTACCAGAAGGAGTAGTGGTAGGAGCTATTGTTAGAGATAGTGAACTGTTGATGGGCTCTAAAAAGTTGGTGATTGAGCAAGGAGATCACATTCTTATAATGTTGACAGATGTTGGAAAGATTCATCAGGTTGAATCCCTATTCTCAGAGAATGAGTAACGGAAAAACAAAATCCATAACCAAAAAGGCAATCCTAAAATGCAATTAAGTGTTGTTTCTAAAACCATTGGTTTATTGCTTATGGTTTTCAGCCTAACTCAAATTCCACCGATACTGATTGACTTCATATATGCTGAAGGTGAGTATCTTTCTTTTGTAATTTCTTTTGTACTGACGCTCATAGGTGGTTTTTCTTTGTGGTGGCCTTATCGAAATATCAAAAAAGATTTTCGTCTCAGAGACGGTGTACTGATTGTGGTCTGTTTTTGGTTGGTCTTATCTCTATTTGGTACTCTTCCTTTTCTTCTTACTGAGTCAATCAATGACTTAACTTTCTCAGGTGCATTTTTTGAATCTATGTCAGGCTTGACTACCACAGGTGCTACGGTTTTAAGTCAGCTAGACGAGCTACCCAAAAGTATTCTCTTTTATCGCCAACAGCTTCAGTGGTTAGGTGGAATGGGCATTATTGTTCTTGCAGTTGCTGTTCTTCCACTTCTTGGTGTTGGAGGTATGGAGCTCTATCATGCAGAATCGAGCGGTATCTCAAAGGACAGGCTGACACCCAAGTTAAGGCATACCGCGATTGCACTTTGGAAGATATATGTCTCTCTGACTGCTCTTTGCGCGATTGGATATTTTTTATCAGGGATGACGCTCTTTGATGCGGTAGGACATAGTTTTTCAACAGTTGCCATTGGTGGATTTTCAACACATGATGCTTCAATTGGCTATTTCAATTCTATATCAATTGAAGTAATTGCAATGTTTTTTATGTTTTTAGCTGGTATTAATTTTTCCCTTCACTTTGTTGCTTGGAATAACCGTTCTTTAATGAACTATTTGAAAGACTCTGAATTTAAAACCTATACACTGATTTTGGTAATTACTGCGATAGTTGTTTTATTATTTCTCAGTATTAATGCAGAGTATGACTCTTCTAGTGAAACCATTAGGCATAGCTTATTCCAAACAATATCAATTGCTACAACGACAGGATTTGTTTCACAAAAATTTAGTGGTTGGCCTGCCGCTATACCTGTATTTCTTATCATGGTCAGTTTTGTTGGTGCTTGCGTAGGTTCGACTGGTGGTGGCATTAAGGTAGTGAGGATACTGGTAATGTTTAGATTGGGCATGAAGGAAATAAAAAAGTTTATTCGTCCTAGTGCACAGGTCAGTGTTAAGTTAAATCAAACAAGCCTTACCGATAAGACGATAATCTCTGTGCTGGGCTTCTTTTCACTCTATGCCATTTCTTTTGTAATTATTTTAATGTTGCTAATGTTTATAGGCTTGGATCAAGTAAGCGCTTATTCTGCCACCGCAGCTACGATGAACAATCTTGGCCCAGGTTTAGGTCAGGTTGCTGAAAACTATGGTGCATTGAGTGACTCTGCTAAATGGGTTTTGAGTTTTTCAATGCTTATAGGACGATTAGAGGTATTAACCATTATTGCCCTTTTTCACAAAGCGTTTTGGCGTAATTAATCAGTACTTTACTTTCAAGATAATTAAGATGAAGTAATAAACCCTGCCTTAGAGACAGGGTTGATTTGATTTATTGTTTACAATAAAGGCGCAATAACCAAACTTACTATCGCCATAACATTGATGAGAATGTTCATTGATGGACCAGAGGTGTCCTTGAAAGGATCACCAACAGTGTCACCAACAACAGTCGCAGCGTGAGTATCCGTACCTTTGCCACCAAAATTACCTTTCTCTACGTACTTTTTGGCATTATCCCAAGCTCCACCAGCGTTGGCCATCATAAGTGCCATTAGTACACATCCAAGTAATGCACCACCAAGCATACCACCTAGCGCTTGTGGGCTAATTAAAAAACCCACCAAGATAGGTGCAGAGACCGCAATAACACCTGGGAGAATCATTTTTTTGAGTGCAGCAGTTGTAGCGATATCGATACATTTTGCTGTATCAGGCTCGGCTTTTCCTTCAAGTAAGCCATCGATTTCACGAAACTGTCTTCTAATCTCATTAATCATTTCAAAGGCTGCATCTCCAACAGCTGTCATTGTAATAGCAGAGATTAGAAATGGTATTGTGCCACCAATGAAGAGACCAATCAAAACTTCTGCACTATTTAAGTTGAGCACAAAGTTTTCAAGATTAACACTCACAGTTTCAACATAAGCTGTAATAATGGCAAGAGCAGCTAACGCAGCAGCACCAATCGCAAAACCTTTACCAATCGCAGCAGTTGTATTGCCTAATTCATCTAAAGAGTCCGTAATTTTACGAGTATCTTCACCCAAACCTGCCATCTCAGCAATTCCTCCAGCATTGTCTGCTATTGGTCCATATGCATCAATTGCCATCGTCATACCTACAGTTGCAAGCATACCAATAGCGGCAATACCAACCCCATAAAGACCAACAAAAAGGTCTGCAACGTAAATAATCAAACAAATCATTAAGATAGGGATAACAACTGACTGCATGCCAATCGCTAAACCTTTAATCATGACCGTTGCTGCGCCAGTTTCACCAGCTTTAGCAATTTCTCTAATTGGTTTTCCAGCTGTGTAGTACTCAGTGACGAGTCCAATGATTATGCCTCCTATACTACCCATCAGAACAGCAGCCCAGACATCATTGTTGACATCAAGATTATCAATCAGAAAATATGATGCAATGATAAACAAGATAGCCGAACCAATCGTCCCCGTTCTAAGTGCTGATTCAGCTGATTTATTGGAGGACATCTTAACAACGACAATACCTATGATAGAGCATATTAGTCCAAGAGAAGCAAGTGCCAAAGGTAAAAACATGAGTTCGGATTGATTTCCTAGTTTGTCAAGTGCTACCGCAGAAAGAGTTGAAGCGATAGCGATTGTTGCAATCATAGAGCCACAGTAGGATTCGAAAATATCAGAACCCATTCCGGCAATGTCACCAACGTTATCTCCGACATTATCTGCAATGACACCAGGATTGCGAGGGTCATCTTCAGGAATGCCAGCCTCCAGTTTTCCAACTAAATCAGCGCCTATGTCGGCACTTTTAGTAAAAATACCACCACCAACACGAGAGAACAAAGCTACAACTGAAGCGCCCATACCAAAGCCATGTAATGCCTCCGAATGCGTTTCACCGAAAAAATAGTATAGAATACCCAAACCAAAAAGGCCAAGTGCAGCTACTGACAAGCCCATTACCGAACCACCAAAGAATGCAACCTTAAGTGCCGCAGCGCTGCCTTCATCATGAGCAGCCTGAGTTGTTCTAACATTGGCAATTGTTGCTGTATTCATGCCAATATAGCCAGCTGTTGCAGAGGCCGTTGCTCCAACAANAAAGCATAGGGCGCTTTCCCAGCCAAGGAAAAAATAAAGTAGTATCAATAAAACTGAAGCAAACATGCTAAGCATTTTGTATTCACGCTTCATAAAAACAATAGCACCACTATGGATTTGTTCTCCGATTTTTTGCACTTTTCCGCTACCACTGGGTTGCTTCTTAATCCATTGATGGATAACTATTACAATTAACAGCCCAAAAACTCCAAGTGCAGGGGCTATCAAATTAGCATCAAATTCCATCTCTTCTCCTAATCATTGAAAATGCTGCCGCAATGTTACGCTAAAGGCCTAAACTTTGGTAAAAAAAATAGACATCTAGGGTTGAAATGAACAAAATTATCTTTTCATTTATCTTATAAAATTTGACTGTTCTTGACATTACTTTAGTTTGATAGACAAAGTGTTAAGAGTTCATCTCAAGTGGGGTTAAGATGTTTGCTGTTAGGTTTGCACTATTGTCTTCGTTTTTCTATGCTTTAAATGTCAGCATGGTGCCTTTTATTTATTCGTTAGGAATCAGCGCCTTTTTCTTTTTGTTTCTGCGTTTTAGTACAACTTTTGTTTTGTCCTTAGTGATTACAAAAAGTCTGTTTTCTTTTACTAAAATAAAACAGCAAGGGCTTGGTTATTGGCTGCTCTTGCTAGCTTTACTTTATGGTGTTCAGTCTTGGCTCTTTGTAGAAGCGGTAAATTATATGTCGGTTGGTCTTGCAAGCGTTGCTCTCTATACGTTCCCTCTGATCACCTATTTGATGGATAGTTTTTCCAAGGGTAAAGTGCCCGATTTAACTACTATTGTGATGTTTGTAATGGCAATTATTGGCATAGCAGCACTTTCTCAAGGTTCAGATGGAATGCAATCACTTATTATTGGTTTAGGACTTGCTTTATTATCTGCAATAACCCTAGCAATAATATTACACTTCACACCCAGAGTCAGCGGCATGAGAAACTGGGAAATAGTCAAATACACCACCTTTTTACCAGCCCTAACATACATGGTTTTATTTTTGTATGAGGGTGGTTCGTTTCTACCATTCACTGATGCGGTTTTATGGTGTCTACTTGCTGGCATCTTATTTTCAATTGGTATGTTCTTTTATTACACAGCAATCAGAGAATATGGTCCAACTAGAACAGCCAATATTGGTTATTCAGAGCCACTTATTGTGCTTAGTATTGGATTTATTGCATATACTGACACTATTACACTCATACAGTATATTGGAATAGTCTTGGTCGGTATTGCTTCGACTACAATTGAAAGACGACAGTTAAGACAAAATACCAATTCTGAGGTATAAATCAGTTCTCTAAGATAATAAAACATTTAAATATTTACAATCAATGATCAACGAATACAATAAATTTTTAGTCTCAACAAGTCATTTTCAAAACAAAAAACTTCAAATTGGGGCACCATATAAACATCAACATATTCTTAGTCTTAATGGCTTTAATAAAGCGAGAAAAGAAATATGTTCATGGGACGATTATCAGCCGACACCACTGCATTTATTATCTGACTTGGCTAAAGAGTCTGGCGTTTCTTCAATTGCATACAAAGATGAGAGTTGTCGTTTTTCGCTTAAAAGTTTTAAAGCGCTGGGGGGTGCTTATGCTGTTTCAAACTTGTTAATAAGGAAATTAAAAGACAAGGGTATTAAGGCAAATTCGGCTGATTTAACTGCAGATGTTTATAGAGACATTACCTCAACTATTACAGTTTGTTGTGCTACCGATGGCAACCACGGAAGGTCAGTCGCCTGGGGCGCACAGAACTTTGGATGCAATTGTGAGATTTATATTCATCGTCATGTGAGTCAAGCAAGGGAGGAAGCAATCGCAAAATTTGGTGCCAAAGTTAATCGAATTGAGGGTAACTATGATGACTCAGTTCACCTCGCAGCCGAAGTTGCAGAAGAAAAAGGCTATTACGTTGTTTCTGATACTTCTTACGAAGGTTATACAGATATTCCGAAGGATGTTATGCAGGGATACACCATTATGGTTGACGAGACCATTAAACAAATTAAGGACACTCCGACCCATGTCTTTTTGCAAGGCGGTGTTGGAGGATTTCCGGCTGCTGTTGTCTCTTTTTTAGTCGAAAGTCTTGAATGTCCACCCATTTTTATTGTTGTTGAGCCAAAAAATGCAGACTGCCTTTTTCAAAGTGCTGTGAATGGCAAACCATCAATAGTGCATGGAGATTTGGACACTGTAATGGCAGGTCTTGCTTGTGGAGAGGTGTCACTCCTAGCATGGTCAATTTTAGAGAAACATGTATTGCACTACCTAACTATAGCAGACAATTCAGTTTCTAAAACGATGCAGTTGCTTGCAAATCGTCAGACGCCAATTGTTGCCGGAGAATCTGCTGTTGCCGGATTAGCAGGCTTTCTGATTGCCAATCATGACAGTTCTCTCAAAGAGGCTTTAAAACTGGACCACAATTCACGTATTTTAGTTTTTGGTACAGAGGGTGATACAGATGAGAAAATGTATGAAAAGATGGTAGGTAGGTCGGCGACAGAAGTTCTGAAAGGTTCATAATCATTAAGGAGCAAAGATGATCATTTCACCAAAAAGAGGTTTTGAGGTTTCTGAATATGAGAATCGACTTGATAACATTCAGAAGCTTATGCATGAATCAAGGATGGATNCCATTCTATTGACAACACAAGTCGATATCGAATACTACACAGGCTTCAAGACGCAATTTTTTCAAAGCCCAACACGCCCTTGGTATGTATTAATTTCGAGTAGCAACAAACCTAAAGCTATTATTCCTACAATCGGTGAATCAGGAATGAAAGAAACTTGGCTTGATGATATTCAAACTTGGACATCTCCCAACCCAGAGGATGATGGTATTTCGCTGCTTCTCTCGGCTATTAAGTCTTTAACAAAAAAATATAAATGTCTCGGTGTTCCTAAAAGTCAAGAGAGTGTTTTAAGAATGCCACTGGATGACTATGAGAACTTAGTTAAATCGCTAGACGGAATAGAAATTAAAGATGCCAACAAAATATTACGCCAAGTTCGCTTAATTAAGTCAACAGCAGAAATTGACAAGATAAAGCACATTTGTCAACTAACCTCTCAGGGCTTTACAGATTTGACTCATCTATTAAAAGCTGGAGAAAGTGAACATGAAAATTGTAAGAGGTTTAAGCAACATTTACTATCTTTAGGAGTAGATGACACGCCTTATATGGTTGCTGGGTCTGGTAAGGACGGTTATGGGTCTATTATTATGGGACCAAGAGATAAAATCATAGAAGAGGGTGATCTATTTATTGTTGATACAGGATCTGTCTTTGATAGCTATTTCTGTGACTTTGATCGGAATTATGCATTTGGCTTTATTTGCGATGAAGCTAAAAAGGCATATAAGGTTGTATTTGATGCGACTGATGCAGGCTTCAATGCAGCTCAAGTAGGTAATACGACATGCGATGTATATCATGCAATGAATAATGTCATGCAAAAGGGCGGTGCTTTGGGTAATTCAGTTGGTAGGCTTGGCCATGGTCTAGGGCTTCAGCTTACTGAATGGCCGTCTAATACAGCAACAGACAATACACTTCTTAAGCCAGGAGTTATATTAACTCTAGAACCAGGCATGGAATATCTATCTGGAAAGGAAATGGTTCATGAAGAAAACATTGTGATTACCGAAAATGGCCCAGAATGGCTCACTAAAAGAGCACCTGAAGAGTTGCCTATAATTCAATAATAAGTAATTTTTTTATTTAAACTGTAAGCCTTCCAAAATAATTTATTTCCTATTTGTTTACAAACATATTTTTATTTGTTTACAAACCTATTTTTTGTATATAATAATGCGAATCATTCTTATTTGCATTTATAATTTAATAATACAAGGCAATATTAGTGATGATAATTTTATAAA
>JGI26061J44794_1000386_pt1 | contig 20020 bp, 19 predicted proteins | sample MarorgKNORR_S2LV_5_FD_44794 | JGI IMG/M metagenome (IMG submission 44794) | reverse complement strand
TCGAATATGCATTTCTAGAATATTCCGCAAAACTAGCCATAAGACTTGCTTTACTTGCCCATTTATCCTGTGGCATCAAACTTTCAACTTCTCTAAATTTTTTTGCAGCATAAAAAGCATCTCCTTCCATAAGAGCTTCGACTGCCTCGTAATAAATGGTAATCGCTATTTCTTGATCTGTTGGTTCTGGTGAAACTTCTAAATTAGAACTTTTTAAGACTCTGCCTGTTCTTTTACAATAAAGATCAAACCTCTTGCACCCTCCTTCTATTACTTTACCTCCAACTATTACTGAAGGTCCTTTTTTTGCTTTATTTTTTGAGCAAGAAAACAGTAATGAAACTGATAGTAATAAAATTAATAAAATTCTAAACATTTTAGATAAAAAATCATTTTATCAAAATATTCAATTATTACAATTTTCTTAGTAGATATTTATTTAGGCGCCAACAGCAACAGGTCGTAGGTGTGTTTTGTCTTTATTATTTTTTTGCTCTCCTTCAGAACTTTCAAATTTCCAATTTGACTTATTAGACATAAATTCTTTCAATAAAACATTAGTAAGTTGGTGGCCTCCCTGTGAAGTTTTAATATGACCAAAAATTCTATGTCCTAAAAGCATCAAATCTCCAAGACAATCTAATATTTTATGGTTTACGAATTCATCTCTATACCTAAGTCCATCTTCATTTAATATTTTATTTTCCTTGACCACAATTGCATTTTCCAAAGAACCCCCTGGGCCAGTCCCTGACTTTTTATTTGATCAATATCTTCATATAAACAAAATGTTTTTGAATTATATATTGAAGTTAAATCTCCGTTGCTTAATTTAAATTCTTTCCTTCGAGTTCTGATTAAGGGATTTTTATATACTATTTCAAAATCTACTATTAAATCTTTGGTAAGTGGTTCAATGGAAATATACTTTTGTCCATCTTTTACTTCAACTTTTTTTAAAACTTTAATGAATTTTTTCGAATAGTTTTGCTCTTGTGTACCATATGACCTTATAGCCGTCACAAAATCAAAAGCAGAACCATCCATTATTGGAACTTCTGGAGAATTGATCTCAACCATAACATTATCAATTCCTTCTCCATAAAAAGCCGCCATTAAGTGCTCAATAGTAGAAACTGACACTCCATGTGAATTTTCTATTTTTGTACAAAGTAATGATGAACTTACATTTTTATAAGTTGCATCAATTATATTATTAGTATTATTAATGTCGGTTCTTTTAAATTTAATACCTGAGTCAACTTCAGCTGGTTTTAAACAGAGATTTACATTTTTACCGTTGTGTAATCCAACACCATCAAGTTCTATGGAGTCTTTAATTGTTTTTTGTGAAGCTGAATACATCTGTCTGGATATACAAAAGGACCTAAAAACTTGAAAGATAATTTATGTTACTAAAAGTTACAGTTTAATATTATTAATTGGTTCTAAAAATTTTTGCCAAAAAGCTTATATTTTTAGCATTTTTATCAACTGTCTCGGGAATTGCTTCTGTTTCCCATCCATCTTTAATTATTCTAAGCGCACCCAAACATGAGGCAAAGTTTTTTTCTAAATCTGTTTCCTTTTCATTGTTATTGTCACTTAGTTTTTTTATTCTTGGTCCAAAAAATTTTTCACAATGTTTTTCTATATTAGGGAGATATGATCCTCCGCCGACTAATAAAAAGCCTATTCCAGAATTTAAATTGAACTCTGGTACAATTATTTGTTTTTTTACTGTTTCAAAAATTTCGTCCAATCTTGCTTTTATAACATTTAAAATTAAATTTTTGCTTATTTTTCTAAAACTTGAATTAATAAAATAACTATTTTTTAAGTAACCATTTGCATCAAAAAGATTTTGATTATTTTGAAACGAAAAATCAATATTATTTCTTATAACTACAGACTCATCCATACTTAACGAACAAACTTTGGAAATGTCCTTTGTAATATGATTAATCCCCATGGGCAAAGTTATAGAATGAACCAGTGCTAAATTTTTGAATAATCCTAAACTAATTTTTTCAAATCCTATGTCTACTAGGATGGAACCAAATTCAAGTTCTTTATTATTTAATAATTTTGCTCCTAATGCGAAAGTGTTTGAAATTAATCTTTCTATTTCAATGTCACAGTCAATAAATGCTTGATTGATATTTTATTTCAATGTCACAGTCAATAAATGCTTGATTGATATTTCTTAAATTATTTTTTGGTATTGTGATAAAGGTTATTTCATGACTTAAAGAATCTGCATAAACTCCTATAGGTTCATCAGAAAATGCCTTACCGTCAACAACGTAATTATGATTAAAAATATGAATTATTGATTGTTTTTTATCATTAAGAATTAATTGTTTTTTTGCCTCTTTTAATAAAAAATCAATATCATCCTTGTGAATTTTTGATCCATTAATTTTTTTATGTTTTGTAAATTTTGTGGATAAGAATTCTGGTCCCTCAAGAACTACATTAATTTTTTTTAGTAATATTTTTGCTTTTTTTTCAGCAATGCTTATACAAGATCTAATTGCTTTGGAAGCCTTTGTTAAATTTACCACTATACCATTGTGAATTCCTTCAGAGGAAGTTATGGAAGTTGACAATATTTCTGATTCATTATTGTCCTTAACTTTAAAAATAAGACATTTAATATTTATATTGCCTAGTTCAATTATTCCTATTGAATCCTCAGAATTCATTACTCTACTATTATCTTACCATCTATCCTTAAATCAATGATATTATAATTTTCAAAATCTTTGCGATCTAATAATTCAATTGATTTTTTAATTGCGTCTTCAATATTATTGTGAGAAAATTTTATTATTTTATCATTTGCTAGTTGTAAATCCCATCGACCAATTTGAAAAAAATAAAATTTTTTCACATCTTTTATTGGAAAATTGTTATTTTCTAACTGACTAAAAAAATATATAAAATGATTTTTAGCTCCTTCACCAAAAACACTTGGTAATTGATTAAAATTCATATTATCTTTAAATAAAATCAAATTAGATGAACTGTCTAATAAATATTTGGCTTTGTTTTTATATAAAATTGCGACTGGTTTTGTTTCAAAAATTTCAACTATAATTGTGTTTGGATATTTTTTTTTTACCTCAATCTTTTTCAAAAAATTAATTTCTTTTAGAGGATCTTCTATATCTTTTCTTTTAATCAAAAAGATATTCTTATTGTATATTTTGCTTAATTTCTCTTTAATTTCACTATCCTTAATCAAAAAGTTATTTACTATTTCTATTTTCTGTATTTTTAAAAAAGTATTATTTTTTTGCAAAATTAAATTAAATTCGCTGGGATTGTAGGTAGATAAAAAAATTAATACTATTATTAATAAAAGGATTCTATACAGTTTTTTCATCTATTGCTGCTAGCATCTTTAACCATCCAAACAACCAAATCTTCAAATTTAATACCAGAATAATTCGCAATCTCTGGAACAAGAGATAGTTTAGTCATTCCTGGTTGAGTATTAATTTCTAATAAATAAAATTTATTTTTAAAAAATCTAAAATCCGACCTTGTAATACCTCTGCATCCCAGTAAATTATGAGCCTTTTTGGCTAAAAATAGTACTTCTTTATATTTTTTTGGTGCAAGTGGTGCCGGCATAATATGTTTAGTTTTTGCGCCTGAAGAATACTTGGCTTTATAGTCATAAAATTCTCTTCTAGGTATAAGTTCTATTGCTCCTAGAACTTTTTTCCCCATAACNGCTGCTTGAATTTCTTTTCCCGGAATATATTCCTCAACAAGTATTCGATCATATTCCTTTTTAAGTTTTTTGTAATTTTTATAAAATTGTATTTTATTTTTACAAATATAAACTCCTAAACTAGATCCCTCATTGATTGGCTTAATAACTATTGGAAATTTAATTTTTTTGTTTTTCATTTTTTTTTTAAAATTATCTTCATAATCTTTGTGTAATAAGAAATATTTGGGTACTTTAATTTTATGCTTTTTGAATATGTGTCGAGACAACTCTTTATCCATAGCTAAACTAGATGATAAAATCCCAGAGTGTGTGTATGGAATTTTAAGCGATTCTAATATGCTTTGAACAAATCCATCTTCTCCATATCTTCCGTGAAGTGCATTAAAAACTAATTTTGGTTTTAGTTTTCTCAATTTATCTACAAAATATCCCTTTGCATCTAATTCTTTTACTTTATATCTTTTCTTTTTTAACGCATTGGAACAGGCTTTTCCCGTTAAGAAACTTATTTTTCTCTCACCTGACAATCCTCCCATAAGTATAACAATTAAATTTCTCATAGTTGCTCTCCGATAATTTGAAGTTCTAGCTCAAGATTTATTCCAGTCTTATTTAAAACTTCACTTTTTACTTTATAAATTAAGTTTTCTAAATCCGAAGATTTAGCATTTCCTTTGTTGACAAAAAAATTACAATGTTTTTTAGAAATATGAGCNCCCCCCATATTCATACCCGCGCAGCCAGAATCTTTGATAAGCTTCCAGGCTTTATTATTTTCAGGGTTTTTAAAGGTACTTCCGCATGTTTTAATTTTCGATGGTTGATCCCTTTTTTTTCGTTTAATTAAATTATTTACCTTTTTTTGAATATTTGGCTTGTTATCTTTTTTTCCCCTAAATGTAGCGCTTATAAAAATTAAATTATCGTCTAAATTACACTCTCTATAAGAAAATTTTATATCTGAAGAATAAATTACTTTAATTTTACCATCTAAATCCATTACTTGTACGGAGATTAGAATTTTTGAAATATCTTCTCCGTAACAACCCGANTTCATTCGAATTCCTCCTCCAATTGTACCAGGAATACANGATAAAAATTCAAATCCTGTTAATGAATTTTCAAGTGCAAAATTTGAGACATTTTTATCCAAAGCTGCANCACCTGCAATTAGTGTATTCTGATCGAACAAAGACAAATGTGCAAAAGATTTTCCAAACTTGATTATAATTCCATCAAAACCTCCATCTCTAATTAAAGTATTTGAACCAACTCCCAATACTTTAATTTTATCAAATCCTTTTATATTTTTTAAAAAGATAGATAATTCATTTAAATTTTTTGGTCTAAATACAACTTTTGCGGGTCCTCCTAAATTAAACCACGAATACTTTGAAAGATTTTCCTCAAATATAATTTGACCAGAAACTTTATTTTTTACTTCTTTTTTTATTTGTGAAATTAAATTCATTTTGATTCATTGCTAATTTCTCTTATCCAATTTGAAATGCTTCCAGCCCCCATACAAATCACCATTTCATCTTCTAATAAATTTTTTTTAAAATAATTGCTCAATTCTTTTTGATCTTTTATATTAATTACCTGGATTTTGGATTTTTTTGAAATTAATTGCGAAAAATAATCTTGATTAAAATTATACTTTATTTTTTCTCCAGCAGAATAAACTGGGCAAAGCAGAACCTCGTTGCTCAATTTAAATGATAAAGCAAATTCATTCTTAAGAGATTTAACCCTAGAATATCTGTGAGGTTGAAAAACACAAATTATTTTTCTATCTTTATAAACCTCCCTTGCAGCTTTTATAACCGCTTTAACTTCAGTTGGGTGGTGCGCNTAGTCATCGTAAAATTCTCTTTTTCCAACTGAGAAAACTCTTGTAAATCTTCTTTGAATTCCCAAAAATTTTTTGAGTGCTTTTTTTATTTTGCTTACTTTAATTCCAAGATTTAAAGCAATTGCAATTGCTGCTGTTGCATTGGTAACATTATGATCTCCAATTAAATTTACTACTATATTATTTATCCTAGTAGTTTTGCTAGATAGAAGTCTTAATTTTAAATCAAAAGTTGAACAATCTTTATTTTTTCTTAAATTTATAATTTGATAGTTTGAATGCTTATCAAATCCATATGTTAAAAAATTGCGAGTTTTGCATTTAGCCAATAATGATTTTAAATTATTATCATCAATACAAATAAGCGATTTGCCAAACGATGGTGTTTTCTCAATAAAAGCACAAAAGCTTTTTTTTAAATTTTCAAAACCTCCATAAAAATCTAGATGTTCTTTGTCCAAATTAGTCACAATAGAATATGTAATTGGAAGTTTTAAAAAACTTCCATCTGACTCGTCTGATTCAATCACAGCCCATTCACCCTTTCCTAATTGTGCATTGTCTTTGAGTGAATTAATCACACCACCATTAATTACTGTAGGATCTAATCCTGCTTCTACCAAAATATTTGCTACCAGGGATGTCGTGGTTGTTTTTCCGTGAGAACCCGCTACTACAATATTTTTTTTTAATGCTACAATATTAGCGAGCATTTCACCTCTTGTAAAAACAGGTAATTTTTTACTTTTTGCAGCTAATAACTCTTTATTGCTTTTTTTAACCGCAGAGGAAATAACAACCATAGTGGCTTTGCTTAAATTTTTTTGATTATGACCAAAATAAACTTTTATTCCTTTTTTAATCAATCTATTGGTATTTTTGTTTTGNTTTAAATCGCTCCCTTGAATAGTAAATCTCATATTATTCATAATCTGAGCTAACCCGCTCATNCCGATTCCTCCAATTCCAATAAAATGAATTACTTCATTGCTTGCAATATTAATTTTCATGTTTAGATAAATTCCTTAATTTCGTTTTCTATATTACTGTAAACATTTTTGTTGTAATTTTTTTTCATATTTTTGCGAATATTTTCTAATTTATTTTCATTTTTCATAGTTTCCATAATTAGATTAAACAGATTCTTAGTATTAAAATTGTTCTGTTCCAAAAGCCAGCAACAACCTTTATTTTCATAATATTTTGCATTTAAATATTGGTGATTATCTATAGAATTTGGAAGTGGTACTGCTATAAATGGCGTAAAAGTATGTACCAGCTCAGCTGTTGTTGAGGCCCCACATCTTGTTATTGCAATATTTGAAGGCAAAATAAGTTTTAAAATATTTTTATCAAATTCAAAAACATAGTTTTTAATATTATTTTTTTTGTAAAAATCAATTAATGAATTCTTTTGACCTATAGTACACTGTTGATTAATTTCGATTTCGTAACCTGCATCTTTTATCATTTTAACAACAGTAGGAATAACTCTTCCAAATATTTCTGCTCCCTGGCTCCCTCCCAGAACTAAAATAGAAAATTTTCTTTTATCATTCTTTCCTTTAAAAGGTGAGCTATTGATTATATTTTTATTCAAAATTGAACCAACTTCATAAGTTTTACTTTTATATTTTTCTGGAAAATTTTTCGTTATTTTTTTAGCTAAGAGAATTTTTTTTGAAAAAGAAGATAAATATTTATTAGTCCTTCCTAACACCATATTATTTTCATATATGACTAAAGGTAAATTAAAAAATCTAGATACAAAAGAAATAGGAAAAGATACATAACCTCCAAATCCAAATATTAAATTTGGTNTTTCTTTTTTTAAAATAAGAATTGACCTTACTATTGAATAAAAAATTAAAAAATAAGAAAAAAACTTTTTGAATAAATTTTTATTTGTAGGTGTGCCTGTCCTCAATATATATGACTTAAATTCTGAGTAATTTTTAATAAAATTATTTCCTCTGTTATCTGTTACTAATATAACTTTGTATTCTTTATCAAAAAAATGTTTCATTAAATTAATCGCTGGAAATATATGGCCGCCCGTTCCTCCGCCTGAAAAAATTATCTTTTTATTCATTTTTAAGATATCTCGTAGAATCTTTTCTAGTAAAATTTAAAATTATTCCTGCTATTATCGAACTTCCAATCAAAGAAGACCCCCCATAACTTAAAAAAGGAAGAGTCATACCAGTTGTAGGAAAAAGTCTACTATTGACACCTATATGAATAAAAGTTTGAATTATTAAAAGAGAGACCAATCCTACTAATGTTAATTTAATAAATTCGTCATTTCCTGAAAAAACTTTATTTAATACTTTGTAACCAATAAGTAAAAATATAATCACAATAAACAAAACAATAATCGCACCAAATTCTTCCGAAATCACTGCAATCATGTAATCCGTGTAAGCATCTGGTACTTTGTCTTTTAGAATACCTTCTCCCATTCCTTGGCCTGTTAGACCTCCTTGTTTAATAGCTTCTAGAGCTTTCTGNGATTGAAAATTATCTCCTGCTTTTGGATCTAAAAATATTTTAATTCTTAAAAACACATAACCAAATTTTTCTGGTAAAAAAAATATTAAAAGCGCGATAATAATTACGAAAACCAAANCTAATATCGACAATATAATCATATTAAAACCNGATACAAAAATCATCGTAATCCAAGTTAAAGTTAGCAACAAAGTTTGTCCAAGATCTGGTTGATTAATTAAAATTGTTACAATCAGCAATAAAATTATAAGGGAATAAAAATATCTTCTGTAAACATCTTTTTTTTCATTTAAGATTATAATTTTAGCAACAAAAATTATGAATAATGGCTTAAGCAACTCAACTGGCTGAAATCTTGGAAGAGGATCAAAATCTATCCATCTCCTTGATCCTTTAATTTCTACTCCAACTATAAGGGTTAAAAAAAGGAGTGCAGTTGAAATAATAAATAAATAAGTTAAAATCTTAATTAATTTATTTTTTTCTTGAATCGAAATCATAAAAATCAAAAGTAACGAAACAGAAACAAAAATTAGATGTCTAATAAAAAAGAAATACGTTTGTTTATTCATCTTTTCTGACATTACTGAAGTGGTTGAAGAAAAAGAAAAAAACAGCCCTAACAACAAAAGAAATGCAAACAAAAATAAAATTTGCTTGTCTATATTTCTCCACCACTTGGCTACTAAACCAGTATTTTCTCTGTCAAAACTAAACATTTTGCCTCTTTTTGAATTTTTTCATTATTAAATTTTTAAAATAGTTACCTCTATTTTCAAAATTATTAAATTGATCAAAAGATGCGGCAGCCGGACTGAGTAAAATCGTTTTCTTCAAATTTTTACTAGATTTCAAATCTTTATAAATATTATTTATTGCATTTTGCATATTATTTGAAACAGAAAACGGGACACTTTTTCTAATTTGTTTCTTAAAAAATAAAATATTCTTCCCAATGATGTATGCTTTAACGATTCTTTTCTTAACCTTTTTTAAATAAAAATGGTCCTGATGTTTTGGAAGACCTCCAACTATCCAATAAATTTGTTTATAATTTGATAAAGATTGTAAACAAGCATCAAAACTTGTTGCTTTTGAATCATTAATGCACAATAACTTTTTGTTCGAAAATACAATTTCCTGACGATGCGGAAGTCCTTTAAATTCATCAAGAGCTTTAATTATAATCTTATCCTTTATTTTTAAATTTTTGGCTATTCTATAGGCAAAAGCCATATTTTCAATATTACCTTTGCTTTTGAAATATTGATTATTAATTTTTTTAATTAATAAATCATAACTTGATTTACTAATCGAAATTAATTTTGATTTTAATTTTTTAGTCTTAAATATATTTATTATCGATTTTGAATATTTGTTCGTTAAATTTATGTATGAGTAATCTGAACTATTTTGTGCAAAAAATATTCTTGATTTGACCTTTATGTAATTTTTTATATTTTTGTGCCTTTCTAAATGATCAGGAGAAATATTTAGTATAGCTGCATGTTTAGAACGAAATAATTTAGAATATTGAAGTTGGTAAGAAGAGACTTCCAATATAAAAACATATTTTTTTTTTGTTTTGTTTAAAGATAAAATAGGATTTCCAATATTGCCTACGGTTTTTACGTTATATTTTGCAGTTTTTAAAATTTTCTCAATTATTTTACAAGTTGTAGACTTTCCATTTGTTCCTGTAATTGAAATCATCAGACAGTCTTTGTTAAGATCAAAAAATAGATCTAGATCCGTAATTATTTTATTTAAATTTTTTCTTAAATAATTATTTATTTTACATCTGCTAACGTCTATTCCTGGGCTTATAACTATGTCGTCAATGAAGCTTTGGTTCAACCAAAATTTATTAAGAGGAAAATTTAAATTTTTTATTTTTTTTCTTATTTTTACATCATCATCCCAACAAAATATTTTGGCCCCTAATTTCTTAAGAGTTCTTGCGACAGAACACCCTGTTAGGCCCATGCCGTAGACAGCAATTCTTTTATTTTGATATTTTCGCGAAGTGACCATTGACTATCTTAATTTCAGCGTAGCTAAACCTATTAGTGCCAAAATTATAGATATAATCCAAAATCTAATAACAATGGTGGATTCGGCCCATCCCTTCTTTTCAAAATGATGGTGTAAAGGTGCCATCATAAACACTCTTTTTCCAGTAAGCTTAAAGGAAATTACTTGAATGATAACTGAAACTGTCTCAAGTACAAACAAACCTCCAATAATTCCTAAAACAATTTCGTGCTTTGAAATTATACTCACAGCTCCTAAAGACCCGCCCAATGATAGGGAACCAGTGTCTCCCATAAAAATTTTTGCTGGTGGTGCGTTGTACCACAAAAAACCCAAACATGATCCAACTATAGAACCACAAAAAATAGAAGCTTCACCGACATTAGGAATGTAAGGTATTTGTAAATATTCCGAAAAAACAGTATTACCAACAACGTAACAAATTAGAGTGAACGATAATGCCACCAACATTACTGGTACTGTGGCTAAACCATCTAAACCATCGGTTAAGTTCACTGCATTTGAAGAACCAACGATTATAAAAATAGCAAATGGAATAAAAAATAGCCCCAAATGAAGTATTAAATTTTTAAAAAAAGGAAAGTAAAGATTTTTTAGATGTTCACTATCTCCAAATTTCATTAATAACAATACAGCTATTATTGAAAGCATAATTTGAAAAATAATTTTCATCCCTGAAGATATGCCTCTTGAATTATTACGTTTTATTTTTAAGTAATCATCAATAGCACCAAGTAAACCAAAGCTAGTTGCTACCATTAACAAAACCCAAATATAAGAATTATTTAAATCGGCCCATAGGAAAGTACCAAAAAGGATTCCTACTAAAATAAGAAGACCCCCCATGGTAGGAGTTCCTACTTTTTTAACTATATGACCTATTGGGCCATCATCTCTTATGGGTCCTGTAATTTTATGAGATTCAATAAATCTAATGAATGGCCCTCCAATTACAAATACTATTATCATTGAAGACATCACTGAAAGTCCTGTTCTAAAAGTTAAATAACGAAAAACATTAAGTACAGAAAATTGATCTATAAGAGAAATTAAAAAACTATATAGCACTGATTTGTCCCTTTTTAATATTTTTTGAAAATTGATTCAAACCTGTTGCATTTGATCCTTTTACCATAAGTAAATCATTATTGTGTAAAATTTTTCCAAAATGACTATAGGCTTCGTTAATGTTTTTGAATACTTTGCCTTTTTTATTTGTAGATAAATAATTAAAAGTTTCTTTTATATATTTTCCACAAACAAAAACTTTATCAATATTGCTTTTATTAATTGTAACTGACAAAGCTCTGTGAAATTTTTTTGATTTTTTTCCAAGCTCTAACATATCACCTAAAAAAACTAATTTTCGGTAATTTTTATTACCGTTGTAATAATCCATATTATTAATTGCAGACATCATAGATAATGGATTTGCGTTATAGCTTTCATCAATAAATTTGAATCTTTTGTTAAATTTTTTAACCATCTTAATGTCACCCCTTCCTTCAGGAATTTTAAAACTAATGAATTTTTTTTTCATTTTATTTAAGTTTAAATTTAGAACAAACACTGTGGCAATACAGGCTAGAATATTGTTTATAAAATTATTAGTTGAATATTTTGTATTAAAATAAAAAATTTTATTTTTTACATTTATTTTTAATCTAAAGTAATTTTTTATCTTTTTAATACCCATTAAATAAATATCTGATTTTTTTTTTAGACTAAAAGAAGTTATGTTAATTTCATTTTTTTTTGCCTTGTTTGATAAAAAACTAAAAAATTTATCATCCCCGTTCAAAATTATGTTGCCGTCTTTCGATATATTATGAATTATCTCTGCTTTGGCTTTGGCTATATCTTTTAAAGTATTAAAATTTTTAAAATGAGCTCCAGAAATGTTGGTAATAATAGCTATTTCCGGTTTAACCATCTTTGACAAATTTTCTATTTCCCCTTTTTTATCCATACCTATTTCAAATACACCATAATCAATGTTGCTTTTTAAATTAGCAAGACTGAGAGGTACCCCAAACCTATTATTATATGAATGTGGAGAGTGATAAACTTTTCCATAATTTTTAAGAGTAAAACTAATAAGGTTTTTTAAAGTAGTTTTTCCAACACTCCCTGTGATTCCTATAATTTGTGCAGAAGAGTTATCTCTAGTAACTTTGGCCAAATTCTTTAAAGAAGAAAAAGTATTTTTTACATTAATAATTTTATTCTTAGAAAGTTTTTTTATTTTTTTACTTATTACTGATTTTGCGGCCCCTTTTTCGATAGCTTCTTTTGCAAATTTGTGACCATCAGTATTTTTTCCTTGAATTGCAAAAAAAAGATTATTTTTTTTGATAGTTCTTGTGTTAATAGACACGCCATCATAATTTACATTTTTAATAATATTTTTATCAAAAATTTTTTTTAACAATAAATTTTGATAATGATTTTTTTTAAAAGAAAATTTCCTTTTATGAATTATTTCCTTTATTAATTTTTTGTCTGAAAAATTTTTAATTTTGTTACCATAATCCTGGATTATTTCATGCCCCTTCCCTGCAACTAAGAGTATTTCGTTTGATCCTAATTCCTGAATTGCAGTTTTTATTGCTTTTTTTCTACTTCCAATATCAACAGCAATTTTTTTACATCCTTTTATAATTGAATTTCTTATTTTTTGGGGATCTTCATTTCTTGGATTGTCATCAGTAACAAAAATTTTCCGGCAATATTTACTAGCAATTTTACCCATGGTAAATCTTTTCCTTTTGTCTCTTTCTCCTCCACACCCAAAAACTATTATGATTTCTTTTTTGAATTGTTTTTTTAATGCAATTAAACTTTGTTCTAATGCATCAGGAGTATGAGCAAAATCTACTACTATATTTGAATTATTATTTAAACTGGCTACGCATTCAAGTCTGCCAAAAACCGGTTTAATTTTATGTATTTGATTCAGAATTCTATTTTGATTTAAGCCACATGTTGAAGCAGCTAAAATTGCCATGAACAAATTTTTTACCTGAAAATATCCTATAAGAGGAATTTCTAAATTAAAAATTTTTGAATTTATAGAAATTTTAACAATTTGTTTGTTTTGTTTATATTTATTATTTAAAATTTTTATATTTCCTGCTTCTGTGCCGATTGTAATTTTTTTTATTCCTCTCCTGTCCGTAATTTTTTTTATAATTTTAAATTCTTTATTATCTTCATCAGTGATAATTTTAGAATTTTTTTTAAGTAAATTCTTAAATAGATGCATTTTTGAATTAAAATAGGATTGCATGTTTTTGTGGTAATCAAGATGATCATGACTAAGATTTGTAAATATTCCTGTATTTATATTTAAATTATCTAATCTTTTTTGCTCCAAGCCATGACTTGAAGCTTCTAAAATTACATTGCTAGCTTTATTTTTCGCTAAGATTTGAAGATTCTTGTGTAAAGATAAAGGATCCATTGAAGTTAAATTTGTTTTTTTATTATAATTTTTAGAAAATATACCTAGAGTTCCAATTGAAGCCACGGAGACTTTATTAAAATTTAATATTTGGTAAAAAAAATCAACTACAGAAGATTTTCCATTTGTTCCTGTGACTGCAATTATATTAGCAGGTTTTTTCTTGTAAAAGTTAGAGCAGGCTTCGGATAAACTTCTTCTAACATTCTTAACTAGTATTATAGGTATTTGGCAGTTTTTATATTTTACTTTTTTACTACTTATTATTACTGATGCTCCTTTTGAAATTGCATCATTTATAAATTTTATTCCTGACGTTTGATTTCCTTTAATTGCAAAAAAAATATCTCTTTTCTTAACTTTTCTGCTATCAAAAGAAATTCCCCGCACATGTATTTTTTGATATTCTTTACTTACAGATTTCAGTAACTGGTCTAAATGCATTTAAAAATTGGTGGAAGCTTCTAGGTTATTTATGGCTAAAATTGGACCAATTTTCTCTATAATTTTGCCTGCAACTACAACTGTATTCCACCCTGAGGTATTTCTCGTTTCACCTTTGTGTTTATAGCCATTTGGAAATCTTTCAGATGGTGGAAATTCATATACAAAATTTGGCGCAGGCTTTGGTTCATCCAACATTACCAACAATACATACCTTGGCCTACTCGCGGGAAAAAGTGAGACAAATGTGTTTAATTTTGCTTTTGAGTTGTACTTTAATGCAGTTCCTGTTTTACCGCCAACATCGTAACCCTGTACGTTAGCAAAATTTGCAGTACCTTCATTGAGACTAACAACTTTTCTTAACATCAAATTTATTGCATTGCTTGTTTTATGAGAAATAACTTGCTCTTTTTTTTTTAAAGATTTTGTTTCAATTTTCAAAATAGATGGCTCAATTTTATATCCTCCATTACCTAGGATGGCGTAAGCTCTGGCTAACTGGAGAGGGGTAGTTGTAATGCCGTGCCCATACGATGTGGTAGCAAGCTTACATTTTCCCCATCTAAATGAAAGAGGGGTCCCAATTTCTTCCAAATCAAAATTAATTGTATCAAGAAGACCTAAAGTATTTAAAAAATCTTTATATTTTTCAACGCCAATTTTTTGAGCTATGCGAACAGCACCGATATTAGATGATCGAATTAAAATTTGTTCAGCACTTAAATTTTTTGGTAATTTGTCATGTTCAGTTATCGTGTATTTATCACAAGTTAAACTGTTTTTTAAATTTTTAAATATTGTATTTGGACTTATTACTTTATGTTCTAAACCTGCGGCTACTGTAAAAGTTTTAAATACAGATCCAAATTCATATACCCCAAGAGTAATTTTATTTGTATAAATATTATCACTAATTGAAACTCGTTGATTCAAATCATAATCTGGCAAAGATACTAAAGATAGTATTTCACCATTTTCAACATCCATCAAAATTGCACCACTGCCAATGTTGTGAAAATATAATTCAGCGTTAATCAATTCTTTTCTAATTAAATATTGTAAATTTGAATCTAAAGTTAAACTTAATGGAAGGTTAATTTTTTCTTTATTATTTAAATCTTCATCATAAAATTTTTCTATACCCGAGATACCTTTATTAACATCATCAGTCTGACCCAAAATATGACTGAAAAGACTCTTCTGTGGATAAATTCTAGATGGTTTTGGATCAAAAACAAAAGCCTTATTGCCCATTAACCAAAATTGATCTTTTTCATTTGGTGTTAATCTTTTTTCAATCGAAAAAAAATCTTCTTTATTTAGTTTGCGTTTAATCTTATTTAAGTCTAGCTCAGGAAACAAAAGACCTAACTTAATTAGTAAGTTTTTTTTTTCTTTTTCTTTTAACAATTTTGGCCTTACACCGACATCATAGAGAATAACATTTGTCGCTAAAACTGAGCCATTTCTGTCAACAATATCTCTTCTTTTTTTTACAAAGTTTTTTTCTATATTATTGTTATAAAAACTATTTTCTGGTGACAGAGATAGATAAATAATTTTGATACCAAAAATAAGTATTAAACTAAAAAAAATAAAAGATAAAAAAGTAACCCTATTTAATGAAATTTTAACAATATTAGAATTGTTATTGTTATCAATAAGGGCGGATTCGGGATAGTCTTCAAAATAAAAACTTTTTTTTTTCATTAAAAGCTATTTTCCAGGTACGATGGGTATACCTAAAAAAAGCTTAGCTATTTGAACAGTTGCCCATTTCCATGTCCTTTCCAAAGTAATTATTTTTTTGGGTGAAGAATAAAGGTTTTTTAACTCAATCTTTTTTTCTTTAATTTTACTTGCAATTTGTGTTTTTACTTCACCAGGTATTGATTGAGGGTTAGAATAAAGTTCTTGAAGTTTTCTTATTTCTGTTTTCTTTTTTTCTATTTTTTTTTTAATTACTGATTTTATTTTCGTCGATAAATTATTACTTTTTTCATTTAACTTAACAGTTGATAAATTATTATTTTTTTTATTCAACTTACTAATAATTGCTGTATCATCATATAATTGTCTTATTTGAGATTTCTTATAATATATAAAATCTGTGTTTAAATATTCTTTTGCTAGTCGCGATATATTTTCTGGAGAAGTAATTACTTCATTGTCCAAAATAGCTTGATTTAAATTATATTTAATCACATTATTAGATGCTCTTAAACTATATATTTCTTTTTCTAAATTTCTTGTTTTATTTTTTACGACAGCTACAAATAATAAACCGCAAACAAATAGAATAACCACCAAGGGATATCTCCATGCAACATTATTATGAGTATTTTTTTGGGGGATAGTATTTACCCATCTATAATGATCTACTTGATTTTTTTCTTCATTAAATTTTATANTTNTTTTGGNAANGGANTNGANCCACTTATCTTGATTGATCATATTCTGCCGCCTTCCAACTCCAAATAATTTACAAATTTTTTCTTAAATTCATCAGGATAAAAAAATGAATTATTGTTTCTAATTGCATATCTAAGTTTTGCGGATCGAGAACGAATATTTTCGTTAACTTCCTTTACATCTGCTACAAGAGGTTTTTTAGAAATTTGTTTAAATAAACTAGATTTGCTTACTTTTATTGGTAAATACCTTGAAGGATTTTTTCTTAAATTTGAATAAAGATTAAAAAAGTTTTTTACTATTCTATCTTCTAATGAATGAAAGCTAACAACAATTAGTACTCCTCCATTTGAAAGGAGTTTTGTGGCCTCAATTAATCCCAATATTAATTCTGTTAATTCTTTGTTGACAAATATTCTTATAGCCTGGAATGTTTTTGTAGCTGGATTCCTTTTTATATTTATTATAATTTTTTTTTGCATCATTAATTATGGAAGCAAGGTCTTGTGAGGTTTTTATTGGTTTTTTTCTTCTATATTTATCTATTTTATTCGCGATTAGTCTTCCATCTTTTTCTTCACCTAAAACTTTTATAATTGTAGCCAAATGTTCTTTATCTAGAGTATTAATTACATCATAAGCGGAATATTCATTTATACCCATTTCCATGTTTAAAAAATTTTTAGACTCAAAAGAAAAACCTCTCTCCTTATCAGATAGTTGAATAGACGAAAGCCCTAAATCAAATATTACAGCCCTAGGATTTACGTGTTGTTGAACAACTTTACTTAAATTACTAAACTTTTCTTGAAAAAAATTAAATCTTTTTGGAAATCTTTTTACTAAAATATTTGCATGCTTTTGGGTTAATTTGTCTCGATCAATAGCAAAAACTTTTGTTTCTGGAAATTTTAATATTGCCTGGGAATACCCTCCGCCACCAAAAGTGCAGTCAATAAACGTGCCACCATGTTGAGGGGATATAATGCTTAATACTTGATTGAGCATCACTGGATAATGTTTTGTTTTTTCCAGTGACATGGTGGCATTCATAAATTTCTCTCTTATCTTCCATTTAATTTTTTTGTCTTCGTAAAAAAGCTGGTATTTCAAAGTCTTCCTCCAAATTATGTTCCTCGAACATTTCCGGTTCTTTGGCTTCGATTTTTTCTTCAGTTTTTGAATTTTCAAACATTAATAGTTCTTTTTCCTTATTAATTTCCTGATTAAAAGAGTTGTCTTTTGCATCATTTGAAAAAAGTTCCGGAGTCGCTAACTCAATACTATCAACCTCAAATGTATCCATATTTTCATTTATTTTAGAATCTTGATTGTCAAATACATTTTTCATATTTTGAAGATAAGCAGCATTCTCCATTGAAATATTTTCAAAAGCTGGATCAATTACTGGCTCTTTTTTAATTTCTTCTTGTGCTGATTTTTGTTGAATAATCGTATTTTCATTAACGACATTATTTAAATCTAAAGCTGTTGCTCCTTCAGTTGCTTTTATTGCTGATTGATTGCCTGCAAGTGTGCTTGTAAAACCATCGTTATAACCTGTATTTTTGTTATATAATCTATGCACCATGCTAATTACTGGTTTAACTTGTGGTTCTTGTGCATCTAACGATGTAGCAACAATGGAAACTCTAATTTTTCCATTTAAATTTTCATCTTCAATTGAACCAAATATTATTTCTGCTTCAGAATCCACTTCTGCCCTAATTTTATTTGAAATATAATCGACTTCAAATAAAGTGAGGTCAGAACCTCCAGTAACGTTAAGTAAAAGACCTTTTGCTCCTTTTAGTGAATATTCATCGATTAAGGGATTGTATAGTGCTGCGTTTGTAGCTTCTTCAGCTCTATTTTCTCCCTCTGCCTCACCGGTACCCATCATAGCTTTACCCATACCCTTCATGATTGTTTCGACATCGGCAAAATCACAATTCACGAGACCAGGCTTCACCATTAAATCGGTTACGCTTTGAACTCCAAATTTTAATACGTTATTTGACAAAGCAAATGAATTCTTAAAACCAGTTTTTTCATTTGTGATTTTAAAAAGATTTTGATTAGGTACTATTATATTTGTATCTAAATGTTTTTTTAATTCTTCTAATCCCAGAAGAGCTATTCTCATTTTTTTTGGACCTTCGTAAGAAAAAGGAAGAGTTACAACTCCTACCGTAAGAATATTTAATTCCTTTGCGGCTCTTGCAATTACATGTGAGGCTCCAGTTCCGGTTCCTCCACCCATGCCAGCAGTTATAAAAACCATATTACTGCCTTTAATATAATCAACTATATCGTTCAATGACTCTTCAGCTGCCGCTTGACCTATTTCATGTTTTGCACCTGCACCTAAACCTTTTGTTAAATTTGCTCCTAGTTGAATCTTTCCGCTAGCCTTATTATTTATTAAATCCTGTGCGTCAGTATTTACTGCAACGAATTCTACACCTTCCATCCCAGCTTCAATCATACCGTTAAGAGCATTTCCTCCCGCTCCACCAACTCCTAATACTAAAATTCTAGGTTTGATTTCTCTTAATTCTGGACCTTTTATATTAATTGTCATTTCTCCTCCTTTTTAAATTGTGTTTCCCATTTTAGACTTGCTCTATTCAAATTCGCTTTTTTTCGAGCTTGTGTTTTGAATTTTTCAAAAAGTTTTGGTTCCCAAATTTGAAAAGTTTTTCCTTGACCTACAAAAAGCATTGTTTGCTTAATTTTTGCATAGTTTAACAATTTGTTAGGTATAGAAATTCTTCCTTCACTATCAAACTGAAGGTTTACGCTTTCTGACAAAACGGAAGTTGCAAAAATATCCCTTTTTTCTTCAAATGGATTTAACGAGTCTATTGAGTCTGAAAGTTTTTCTATTCTATTTTGAGAACATCCTTCTATTGAAAGGTTATTAAATGATGGATAACAAATAACTCCATTGTAACCCATGCTACTTAAATAGGATCTAAAACTGGCTGGCACTGATACCCTCCATTTTTTGTCTAATTTGTTTTCGTACGTTGATAAAAACATGTTTTTTTAAGTCAGCAGCGCCCTGGAAGAAATCAACATTCAATCTGTGATTTAACTTTCTGAGCACCATCTCTCCCTCCTTGGGAATATATGGGATATAATGGGTTATCAACCTAAGATTGTCAATACCCTATTTTTTAGCCATTTTAACCAAAAAAGGCCAATTTTATGAAAAATCGTTTAAATTGATTTTTTGGTACATATTTGAATCATTGCAGAATCAAAACAAGAACATTTATATTTTTCTAATTTTTTATAGTGGGTAGATAACTTCAAAGGTATGCCAGACAATCTGTAAGCCGGGTTCTGTCATTTAAATCAGTCATTTGTCTGGGGCTAAATTCGCACTTAACCTCTAGCAACCAACCCAGATGGCTAACTAAGAACTGTTTTCGGCCTAAAGCCTTGCCATCTCTATTTGGTCTTGCTCCCGGTGGGGTTTTCCATGCGTTTTTTGTTACCAAAAAACCGGTGCGCTCTTACC
>JGI26061J44794_1000375_pt1 | contig 20259 bp, 15 predicted proteins | sample MarorgKNORR_S2LV_5_FD_44794 | JGI IMG/M metagenome (IMG submission 44794) | reverse complement strand
AAATGTTATCCGGAGAGAACTCCGTGTATATCCTGGTGATTTATTCAGCCGTAAAAAACTTATGGATAGTTATCGTGATATTTTTATGCTCAACTTTTTCGAAAATGTAATACCGGATGTAATCCCAGTAAGTGAAGATGAAATTGATATTCAGCTTGAAGTCTTTGAAAAAAGTACCGGACAGGCAAATTTCTCCATGGGCTATAATGGTGTCTATGGTTTTACGGGTGGTGGCGGATTTGAATTTCCAAACTTCAGAGGCAGGGGCCAAACGCTCTCCATTAATTACCAGCGGGGATTAAATGCAGGTTCCAATACAAATTCCAGTTATTCCCCCAATAATTACGGTTCCCAGAATACGGCAGCCTACCAGTCTTTTTCTATTAGTTTTACAGAACCATGGTTGTTTGACACTCCTAACTTAGTGGGCGGTAGTTATTTTTATACGGAGCGTGGACAGGGACAGGGAAATTATCTGCCATTTGATATTCAGCAGCATGGCGGATCATTACGTTGGGGGCGCCGCTTTAAATGGCCTGATTATTTCTTTCGCGGCTCATGGATGATTCGAGGATCTCAAAATAAATATATTGCCGATAATCCAACCGATTTTTCTCAAGGGTTTAATCTTGATGATATTAGTATTAATGAAGAAGATGGTTTTTATTCATTCACGTCTGCCGGCGTTTCTTTTACCCAAGTTATAACCCGTGATAGCCGAAATCACCCTGAATTCCCAACCAGTGGTTCCCGCTCTATCTGGACCAGTACATTATCAGGTTCCTTTTTAGGGGGGAATCAGGATTACCACAAGCATGAGCTGGATTTCAACTGGTTTACTCCGCTTCATAAAAAAGTTACCATATCCCAATTATTTAAAATGGGAATGCTGGATAAAATAGAAGATGCAGGCGGGGAACGATCCATTATACCGCCAAGTGCTCGATTTGTAATGGGCGGCACCGGGATTCCCTATGGAGAAATGCTTCGAGGATACACCGAAAATCGGATAGGTCCTTATGGCAGTACTCGTGGTGGGGATGTCATGCTAAAATATTCCCTGGAATTGCGAGTATCTCTATCAGAGAACCCGACGATTTACGCATTGTCTTTTGTCGATATGGGTAATGTATGGTCAGGCTTTGATGTGCTGGATCCTTTCGATCTAAAGCGGTCTGCCGGTGTAGGAATACGAGTGTTCATACCCATGCTTGGAATGCTGGGCTACGACATCGGTTATGGTTTTGATGCTACGGAGTACGATGCTTACATGAACTTTGGGAAATCAGATCCCCACGGCTGGGAATACCATCTGATTTTTGGAATGCCATTTTAATTTAAATTACTATTAATAAGGAGAATAATAACAATATGAAAATAACAAAATATTTTATCCTCACAATAGCGTTGGCTAGTTTTACATTTGCTGATGTTAAAATTGGATATGTGGACTCAAATGAAATAATGAATAATTTCGATGAAGTTCGACAGGTNCAGGCTGATTTGGAAAAGGAGCAAAGACGGTTGGAATCTGAATTTAATGAGCTTGTTTACAGCTTGGACAGTCTCAAACAGGATTATGANAGACAACGTCTGCTCATGAGTGATACCCGCCGAAATGAAAAAGAAAATGAGATTCTCAACAAAGAGAANTCTATTCAGAAATTTCAATTAGACAANTTTGGCCCTGAAGGAGAAATTTATAAAACTCAAAATCTATTACTCAAGCCTGTTTTAGCAAAAATTGATGATGCCATTCAAAAAGTGGGNAGTGAACGGGGGTATGATTTTATTTTAGATGCTATGTCCGGCGCGTTATTATATGCATTGGATTCACATAATCTCACCGAAGATGTGATGGATGAACTCGCTAAAGCAACCGGTTCCGTAACGGATTAAATTTGTTTACTATTTCTCAAATAGCAGAAACCGTTAACGGCATAATTAATGGGAATCCAGATCTTTCCATTTTGGGGGTCTGTGATTTGAAGAATAGCAGCGCCAATCATTTATCCTATATTGAATCAGATAAGTATAAGGAATTCTTCCACCAGTCAAAAGCCAGCGCAATGCTGGTGAGTAAAGACTTTAGCGTTGATCGAAATGAGAAAACTCTCATTCATGTTGAAAATCCGGCAATTAGTTTTATTGAGGTTGTTCATTTATTCCATCCCCAAGAGCTACCAAGTGAACAGATTCATTCCAGTGCCATAATTTCTCCAACGGCTAAAATTGGAAAAAATGTTCATATTGCTGCTCATGTAGTTCTGGAAGAAAATGTTTGCATTGGCGATGGTGTGCGAATCTGTGCAGGAGCATTTATTGGGGAAAATGCCACCATCAATAACGGGACTGTCATTCACCCAAATGTGAGTATTTACCATGATATAATAATTGGAAAACAATGTATAATTGATTCCGGTTCTGTTATTGGAGCAGATGGATTTGGATTGGTAAAAGATAAAAACAGATACCATAAAATACCCCATATTGGTCGCGTTATATTAAAAGACTCTGTTTGGATAGGACCCAACTGCTGTATAGATAGAGGTACATTATCAGATACTGTAATAGGTGAGGGCTCCAAACTGGACAATCTCATCCACATTGCCCATAATGTACAAATCGGGAAAAACTGTGCTATCGCCGGACAGGTTGGTATTGCCGGGAGTTCCATTTTGGAAGATAATGTTTCTCTAGCCGGGCAGGTAGGAATTATTGGTCATTTGGTAATCGGTGAGGGATCAATAGTAGCTGCAAAATCTGCAGTATTCCAATCGTTAGAGCCGGGGTCTTTTGTCTCCGGAGTTCCTGCAAGAAATCATAAAGTCCGGCTTCGTCAGGATGTAATTATAAATCAGCTTCCTGATATTTTAAACCGAATTCGTAAATTGGAAAAACCACTCCCCATTACAGAGGATAATTCTATTGATATCAAATAAACAACACCCAAGACAGACTACCATAAAAAAAGGTATAAGTATTAGCGGAGTGGGTCTCCATACGGGGGTTGAATCAACCGCAACCTTTAAACCAGCGCCTGAAAATTTCGGCATACGCTTCAAACGCCTGGACTTGGAAAACTGCCCTGAGATAATGGCAGATATTGATCATGTAATTGATATCTCCCGAGGCACAACAATTGGGGTGGATAATTTCCGCATCCACACTGTTGAACATATTTTATCAGCAGTCTTTGGTCTCCAAATTGATAATGTTCTCATTGAATTAACTGAAAAAGAACCTCCTGTAATGGATGGTTCTGCCATTCCATTTGTAGATGTGTTAATCAAGGCTGGTATTAAAACGCAGGACGCTCTTAGAGACGAATTGGTGATTGATAAAACGATTACTTATACGGACCCGGAAAGAGAAGTTGATATTCATATTCTCCCATCCGATAAATTTCGGATTACTTTTATGACAGATTATAAGGTGAAATCCTTAGGCACTCAATATACTGCAATGTACTCCCTGGAAGATGATTTTGTTGAACAATTTGCTCCGTCTCGAACTTTTTGTCTGTTTTCTGAAATTATAGAATTAAATAATTTAGGACTTATTAAGGGTGGGAGCCTGGACAACGCTGTGGTTTTTGTTGATAGGGAAGTAGAAGAAAAAGAAATAAATGATTTAAAAAAGATATTTAATCTGAAAGGGGAAATTTTTATTGGAGAAAATGGTATTTTAAATGGTACCAAACTCCGATTCCCTAATGAACCAGTTCGACATAAAGTTGTGGACCTCATTGGCGATATTGCACTCTTAGGAATTCCAATTAGAGGCCATATTATTGCTGCGAGATCCGGGCATGCTACCAATGTAGAATTGGTGAGAAAAATTAAAAAGACCTACTCTAAAAAATTAGCCCTGAGAATAAAACAACGGGACGAGCCTCAGATGACATTTGACATTGAGTCTCTAATGAAAATACTTCCCCACCGCTATCCATTTTTACTCATTGACAGAATTTTAGCTCTTGATCCGGGAAAAATTGTACATGCCCTGAAAAATGTAACAATCAACGAACCGTTTTTTCAGGGGCATTTCCCTGGGCAACCTGTTTTTCCCGGAGTACTCATTTTAGAAGCCATGGCACAAGCAGGAGGGTTCCTAGTTTTAAATAGTATTGATAATCCTGAATCGAAATTGATGTATTTTACAGGTATAAATAAAAGTCGATTTAAAAAAACTGTCACACCGGGAGACCAAATGCATATAGAGGTTACATTAGATAAATTTCGACTTGGTACCTGTAAACTTAGTGGGACTGCAAAAGTAAATGATATAATCGTTGCAGAAGCTGAAATGATGGCTTCTGTTGTTGACAGGAGAGACTAATTATCCCCCACAATATTTCAACCGCAGCACTTATCGATCCTTCTGCTAATATCGGGAAAAATGTTTACGTTGGTCCATTTGCTATTATTGAAAAGAATGTAACCATTGGCGATAATACGTGGATTGATGCCTATGCCCATATTAAATCGTACACAACCATTGGAAAAGATTGCAGAATTTTTAATGGGGCAGTAGTGGGTGAAATTCCTCAAGACTTAAAATTTGACGGTGAAAAATCAGAACTCATCATTGGTGATTCAACCACAATACGTGAATTCTGCACCTTAAACAGAGGTACCAAAGAAAGTGGTAAAAGTGAAATTGGTAATCATTGCCTGCTAATGGCTTATGTGCATATTGCCCATGATTGTCTCATTGGAGATCATAGCATTTTAGCCAATGGGGTTCAACTGGGTGGCCATGTTGAAATTGGCAAATATGTAACCATTGGAGGTATGACCCCGGTACATCAATTCTGTAAAATTGGAGATTTTTCATTTATTGGCGGGGGTTTCAGGATTGTTCAAGATGTTCCTCCCTTTATTTTGGCAATGGGTGATCCGCTGAAATTCAGTGGTTTGAACTCTGTTGGTCTGCGCAGAAACAATTTTGCACCTGAAGTTAGAAAACAAATTAAACAGGCCTATCATTTCATCTATCAGTCAGAGATGAACCGTAGCCAGGCAGTATCCCAAATAAAGAGTGAGTTTAACGCAATACCCGAAATAAATCAAATCATAGAATTTATTAATAATAGCGATAGAGGATTGGTTTAAGATTCAATGCAATATTTTCTTCTAAGTATTTTTGTTAATTTTCTCTTCTGCGTTTCTGATGCATCCTTTGCTGCAGAGTCCAGTATTATTCCCTTTCAGCTTTCACCCGGTTCCAGGCCTATGCTTCATTTAGGTGGCTTACAGAATGAAAATGGAGTAAACCCAGTGAGCGGTTTGCAAATACAGCCCACCAGCAACCTATTATTGGGAGGGGTTCTATCTCCTCGGAAAAATGGTGATGATCTATCTCTTTATTACCATGTATTAATTGGGTATATCCCAAATTTTAAGCTATTAAATTTTTCTACTAATATGATTCAGGTGGGCATGCATAGATATCGATTTGGAGATAATGGAGATGCACGGTGGTTCAGTTTTTCAGTTGCTGAGGCTGCCCAACTTGGAAGTTTAAATATAAATGTTTGCTGGAATAGGCTATTCACCCAACAATGGGAAAGAAATACTGTTTTAGTGTCAACCAAAATTAAATTATTAAAGGATCTGTATTTACAGCCTGGAGCAATTGCCTTTTTTACACCAAATTTTGACTATTCTCCATTTCTATTAGTGAGTATCAATTTATGAAATCAATAGGTATATTAGGATCCACTGGCTCCATTGGTGTGCAAACACTTCAAGTAATAGACACCTTCCCTGGTGAATATAATATCAAATACATTACTGCAAATAAAAATGTAAAACAATTAGAGAAACAAGCATTAAGGTATAATCCGGACACCGTTTGTATTGTTCAGGAAAATTATCGTGAAGAGTTAGCATTATTATTGAAAAATACTGATATCACCATAACCAGTGGTAGAAACGCTCTATTGGAATTAGCCGGAAGAAATGATGTGGATTTAGTTATGAATGGGTTGGTAGGAGCTTCCGGGATGGAGCCAACCATCGAAGCGGTGAAAAGTGGAATTGATGTTGCCCTGTCAAATAAAGAATCAATGGTAATGGCCGGTGGAATTATAAATGACCTTCTGAAATCAAATTCATGCAATTTATTTCCTGTAGATAGTGAACACAGTGCCATTTGGCAATGTCTCAAGGGAGAAAATAATGGTGAAATAAAACGGCTGATTCTCACTGGATCAGGTGGACCATTTCGCACAACACCAAAAGAANATTTTAGCACTATTACTTTGGAACAAGCCTTAAAACATCCTAATTGGGATATGGGAAATAAAATAACCATTGATTCTGCAACCATGATGAATAAGGGTTTGGAAGTAATTGAAGCCTATTGGCTTTTCGGAGTATCCTCCAGCCAAATAGATATTGTTGTCCATCCTGAATCTATCATTCATTCCATGGTTGAATTTGTGGATGGGTCTATAAAAGCACAATTGGGTGTGCCGGATATGAAAATTCCAATTCAGTATTCCCTCACCTACCCTCACCACTCTCCTGCTAATTGGGAAAATCTGGATCTTGTAAAAATGGGGACTCTCCACTTTGAAAAACCAGATTTGGAAAAATTTCCCTGTATTCGATTAGCCTATCAAGCATTGGAAAAAGGTGGTTCCTCCCCCATTGTTTTAAATGTAGCTAATGATAATGTGGTAGCTGCTTTTTTAGATGGTTATATTCCATTTACCCAGATACCCATTCTCATTGAGGATGCAATCAACAAACATGATTGGATCAGCAACCCCGATCTGGAAGCGATTTCAGAATTAAGTGATTGGACCTCTCAATTTATTCACGAACAAATTACAACCTATGCCTAAACCATCTATTTTATTGAACACAATTATATGATAATTACAATTTTCTCATTCATTTTTGTCATTGGCGTCCTGGTATTTTTCCATGAGATGGGTCATTTCCTGGCAGCTAAATCAGTAGGCGTAAGAGTAGAAAAATTCTATCTGGGATTCAACTTTTTTGGTCTTGGCTGGAAAAAAATGTATAAGGGAACCGAATACGGTATTGGACTTTTCCCATTAGGTGGGTATGTAAAACTTGCCGGTATAATTGATGAATCCATGGATACGGAATATACCGGCGCTCCAGATGAATTTAAGTCAAAAAATATGTTCCAAAAGATTTGGATAATGTCCGCTGGAGTATTAATGAACTTTTTATTAGCTATCCTCATTTTTACTCATCTTACCTATCATAATGGAATTGATGACCCTGATCCCCGGGCAGTTGTGGGAAAGGTTTTTCCTGAATATCCAGCGGAGGTATTAGGCTTACAGGAAAATGATGAAATTTTATCTATTAATGGTATTCAAGTTGCCGATTGGGAGGCAATGACAAAGGAGATTCACAACCACCCCAAGGAAGAAATTGAAATCAGTTGGATGCGAAATGGTGAGCTGAAGACAGCTAAAATTACAACTGAATCCACTCCACAATTACTTGGTGATGAACTGGTTGAGCGGGGGATGATTGGTATTATCCCGATCCTAAATCATCGTGATGCAGGATTAATTGAATCTTTTTCGGTTGGAATAAGCCAAACATATTATTTTCTTAACTTAACCTACCGAAGCTTGTTAGCGCTTGTAAAAGGCAATGTATCTATTAAAGAAATGGCAGGTCCTATAATGATAGCGAAAATTGCTGGCGAAACAGCATCTCTTGGTTTCAACGCCTTACTGGGATTAATGGCATTTATCAGTATCAATTTGGGGTTTATTAATATTCTTCCTATTCCGGGGCTGGATGGTGGTCATGTAGTTATCGCTTTAGTAGAGGGATTTATTCGCAAAGATTTACCTTTAAAAGTAAAAATGGGTATTCAGCAGGCTGGATTATTTCTTTTATTATTGTTATTTATCACTATTATGGTAAACGATATTCAGAGGTTATTTCAATAATTGTTAATTTGATGCAAGGAGAGGATGATGAGTAAAGACAAATTTCTAAATCCTGATTACAAGCCAGATGAAAATACAAAGCAGGAAATTGAAAACCTCCATAAGGAAGGAATATCATTATCTGGTGTCCAATTAAAATATGCGGAAATGAGTAATGTTAAACTTGTGAATGCAGATTTATCACATGCTGACTTAACCCGTGCAGACTTTTCAGGTGCAAGTTTATATGGTGTGAATTTAGAGGGGGCCAATTTATTTAAAGCCAGTTTTGAAGGTGCAAATTTAAAAGCTGCAAATATGAAAAAATGCAATTTGCTGGGTGTGGATTTTTCGGGAGCTAAATTAAACAATGTGTATTGGGGAGAAGAGCATAAGGTTATTAATGAAATTGAAGCTGAAGAGGCAAATGCCGCTGGAGATAAACAAACAGCTATTGAAAAATATAAAGAAGCAGGGGATGTGTATCGGAACCTGAAAATTAATCTGCAAGCCCAAACTTTAGGTGAAGATGTGGGACAGGTATTTCTTCGTGAAATGATAACCAAGCGNAAACAATTACCCNTTTTTTCACCNCTCAGAATTGCTTCAAAAATTGCCTACCTCACTACTGGTTATGGCGAAAAAATTGGAAACATAATATACACAGTTATTGGGACAATAGTTTCCTGTGCTTTTCTGTATGGAATTGAAGGTGTACGTTATGGTGATAAATTATTAAAGTTTGAAGGGACACAAACCTTTACAGAAATGCTGAATATTTTCGGAGACCTATTCTATTTCTCAGTAGTGGTCTTTTCAACGGTTGGGTTTGGAGAAATACTCCCCATAGGCCCCATTGGAAAAACGCTCATGATTTTTGAGGGGTTGATTGGTGGCCTTATTCTAGCTATTTTAATTATTGCAATCTATAAAAACTTAATGGATAGATAAAAAAATAGCTCCATAAAATAGAACCAATACTTATAGGCAAAATATCTTACAGATCCTACTGTGAATAAACAGTAAACATAATGCTGTTTTTGTCAAGACAATTTGAAACAATTAATCGGAGTATATCATGAGTAAATGCACTATTTATCTAATTACATCAATATTATTAATTTTCAGCTTTTTATCTGCTGAATTTGACTATGTAACAATCCCGCCAGGTGCAGACCCCGCCGTTTCAGCAGAAGATGGTGGAAATGGATTTGAAAAAATAGCAGCATCCCTGGGTTATCAAACGCATTTATTTACGGATGAAGATATTAAATTCTTTGGTGATGAAAAGGCAGTTAAGGGCGGTACCCTTCATGATTTTGCAAGCAGATTTCCTGCTACTATGAGACTCTTTGGAAAAGAGGCAAACTATCTTGAAAATTACTGGATAGAAATTTTATGTTATGAACCTCTGCTTGAATTGCACCCTCTTACTTATGAGCCTAATATACCACGGCTTGCCAGTCACTGGAAAATTTCTGATGATAAGAAAAAATTCTGGTTTAGAATAAACCCAGATGCAAGATGGGCTGATGGCAGGAGGGTAACGGCAGATGATGTAGTTGCCACATGGTTTTTACGAATGGATGAGACAATTTTAGACCCTTCCCAGCAAGTTTCTTTCGGAAAATTTGAAGAACCTGTGGCAGAAAGTATGTACATTGTCAGCGTTGTGGCTAAAGATACCGAATGGAAAAATTTTCAGATATTCGCTTCTGGAATGAGTATTCTACCCGCTTATTATGTTGACCAGGTTGACGGCTCTGAATATTTGGAAAAATACCAATTTAGTATGATGCCGAATTCCGGACCTTATATTCTTAAGAACAAGGATATCATCAATCAGGAGAGCTATAAACTTACCCGAAGGGATGACTTTTGGGCAAAAGATCATATACAAAACAGATATCGTTTTAACTTTGATGCCATCAGCTGGTTTGTAATTAAGGATAATGCCACCCTCCCATTTGAAAAATTTAAGAAGGGTGAGTTTGACTATTTTGAAGTTTCACGGTCTGCCAGATGGGTTGAGGATTGTGTACCCGAAAAAATGGATGCAATTGATAAAGGCTGGATGAAAAAACATCGTATCTTTTCTGATAAACCCTCAGGTACCAGTGGATATGGATTTAATATGAGAAAATTTCCCTTTTATGATAAAAATATTCGTTATGCATTTGGTTACCTTTATGACAGGGAAGAAATGAATGAAAAAATGTACTATAATGAATATGAAATGATGCACTCCTGGTTTTCAGGCACCATGTATGAAAACTTCGATAATCGAAAATTTCTATTTAATGCTGATTCTGCCATACATTATTTAAAATTGGCAGGCTTTGAAAAGAAAAATAAAGATGGGATTCTTATTAACAAACAGGGCACTCCTCTCAGTTTTAATATAAATATTCAAAAAACACATGCTTATATGGTGACTCCAGTTCAGAATAAACTCAGGCAGTATGGCGTTGATATGCAGATTGTTAATATGGATGGAACCACTCAGTGGAAAAACCAGCAAGAGCGTAACTTTACAATTTATCAACACGCTTTTACTGGAGGGGTTCACCCCAGTATAGAACAATGGTTCAGATCTGACCTTGCTGATATGAATGACAATAATAACTTTTTTGGATTTAAAAATGATCGGGTTGATCNGCTCATTAAAAACTATAATACTGAGTTTGATTTAGATAAACGAATCAAAATAGGAAAAGAAATCGATTATATCGTTTGTGAAANACATCCCGTTGCATTTGGAATAAAAAGGCTATACAGACGGTTTTTATATTGGGATAAATTTGGTTACCCCGAATATATGATTGATAGGTTCGTGGGCAACCGAGAATCAATATTTTTCCTGTGGTGGTTTGATCCGGAAAAAGAAGCTCGTCTAGAGACTGCAATGAATAATGATACCTCCCTGCCAGTTGGAGATGTGGATATTAAATTCTGGCCAAATTGGAATAAAATAAATGACTAAGAATTACCGTGTTTAATTATGTCATAAGACGATTACTGCTAATGATACCCACTTTTCTGGGTGCAACTCTTTTGGTATTTGTAATTTTACAAATGGCTCCAGGAGGTCCTCTAGAAAAAACAATTATGCAGATTCAAATGGGAAGTGCCATGGGTGGTGGTGGTGAAGGTGGGGCAACTTCAAGTGGTTCAACATCAGGAGCAGGCACTCTTCTACCAAAGAGAGCAATAAAGGAGTTGGAGAGATTTTATGGTTTTGATAAGCCTGTCTGGCAAAGGTACCTTATTTGGCTGGGAGTTTGGGAACGAGAAATTAAACATCGAAATCTCACCTTTAAAAGCGGTGAAACAGAAGTAAAGAAAAATATGGGCAAGCGACGATATGCCTATGTAAAGAAAAATGGTGCCAAGCTTGAAGTGTATGATAAAGAAGGAAATATCAGCACACTCTGGACTGCCCGATTCGATATGGACATATCTGATGCCGAAATAATAAACTTTGAAGAATTGAAAAGTTCAGGAAAGCTTCAGGATATTCCCAAATTGGAGGCAACCATTTTTGAAACAGAATATTCTGGTATATTAACTGGGAATCTGGGGAAATCTTACACCTATCAGCAGCCTGTTATAGAAGTAATGAAGCCTCGCTTTAAAGTTTCTATTTTACTCGGACTTACGGGATTGCTTATTTCCTATCTGGTATGTATTCCCCTGGGAATTAAGAAAGCATTAAACCATGGCTCAAAGTTTGATCTTTTATCAAGTGCTATAATATTTATGGCTTATTCAATCCCAGGCTGGGCATTTGGTGGTGTATTGCTGGTTCTTTTTGGTGGTGGTTCGTTTTGGGATGTGTTCCCTCTTGGCGGACTNCATTCTCCCCAGGAAATATGGGTAAACCTAAGTTTTTTTGAAAAAATATTTGACCAGATTCACCATGCTATTCTTCCAATAATTGCCTGGACTATTGGCAGTTTTGCTGTTCTAACTGTATTAATGAAAAATAGTCTGCTTGATACTATGTCCCAAGATTATATCAGAACAGCTTTTGCNAAAGGACTATCTGAGAAAAGAGTTATTTGGGTCCATGCAGTTAGAAACTCAGTTATACCAATCGCCTCAGGAATAGGACATATAATTGCAACCATAATTGCCGGATCATATTTTATTGAAATGATATTTAATATAAATGGTTTTGGTAAAATGGGGTTCCAGGCTATACTGGATAGGGACTACCCTATTACCATGGGATTTCTCGTAATCGCAGTTATAATTAGACTGATTGCCAATTTACTTTCGGACTTGGCGTTGGCTGCTGTTGATCCCCGAATTAGGTTTAAATAAATGACACAACAGATTATCAAATCCGAGTCAATCAACCATAAAAGATGGAGAAAGTTTAAATCTTTAAAGAGGGGCTACTATTCATTTATATTAATTATCACCCTATATATTCTTTCATTATTTCTTCCTCTATTTATTAATAGTAAAGCTTTAGTTGTCCAATATGAGGGAGATTATTACTTCCCCGCATTTAGTGAAGTTATTCCATGGGTTTCAACTTATTATGATGGAAATATGTTTGGTCAAGATATTCCCGGTGCAGCAAACTTTAGACAACTTCAAAAAAGTTGGGATGATTCAGATAACTGGCTGATAATGCCCATATATCCATTTAATCCATTTGAAGATATAACCAACAACGAAAATAGAATGTACGAACCTCCTTCCACAACACATTGGCTGGGAACGGATAATACAGGCAGAGATGTACTGGCACGAATGTGCTATGCATTTAACATTTCCATCTCTTTTGCATTTGTTTTAACAGTCTTAAACTTTATAATTGGGATTAGTATTGGTGGCGCTATGGGATATTTTGGTGGGAAATTTGACCTTTTTTTCCAACGATTTATTGAAATTTGGTCATCTCTACCTCTATTATTTGTAGTTATCATAATAAGTTCAATAATTCAACCATCATTTGCACTACTAATATTTATATACACCATGGTGAATTGGATATTTCTAACCTACTATATGAGGGCAGAGTTTTATAGGGAAAAATCAAAGGATTATGTCAGTGCCGCTATATCCATGGGACAAAGCGACACAAAGATAATATTCAAGCATATATTACCTAATTCACTCATTCCAGTTATTACCTACTTCCCTTTTTCTATGGTGGGTGGAATACTTGTTCTAGTAAGTCTTGATTTTCTAGGCTTTGGCCTTCCACCTCCAACCCCAAGTTGGGGACAAATTTTGTATGTCGGTCTATCCAATATTACCAAATGGTGGATGGTCTTTTCCCCAATTATGGCTCAATTTTTTACACTTTTATGTATCGTATTTATAGGGGAGGGACTGCGAGAAGCATTTGATCCTAAAATTTATTCACGCTTACGATAATGAAAAAATTAATTGAAATAGAAAACCTAAAGACTTTCTTCTATACTGAAGCAGGAACGGCAAAGGCTGTAGATGGTGTGAGCTTTGATATTTTTCAGGGGGAGGTTTTAGGAATAGTTGGTGAGTCCGGATCTGGAAAATCTGTCACATCACTATCAATAAATCGACTTATTCCAAACCCGCCTGGTGATATTGTTGATGGGAAGGTCATATTCAAAGGAATTAACCTTCTTGATTTAAGTTATGATGAGATGAAAGATTACAGAGGGAAGGAAATCGCAATGATTTTCCAGGAACCGATGACATCCTTAAATCCAGTATATAAAATTAATTTGCAAATGAATGAGGTTCTCATTGAACATGAGGGTTTAACGTGGGATGAGGCAAATTTGCGCAGTATTGATATGCTCACCGCTGTGGGAATACCAAACCCTGATAAACGGATGAATGACTATCCTCATCAATTTTCCGGGGGTATGCGCCAAAGGGCAATGATTGCTATGGCTTTACTTTGTAACCCGGCACTCCTAATTGCAGATGAACCAACAACCGCCCTTGATGTTACAATCCAGGCGCAAATATTAGACCTAATGATGAGTCTAAAAGAAAAGAGGGAAGATGCAGCCATTTTATTAATCACCCATGACCTTGCGGTTATCGCAGAAACATGTGATCGGGTGATCGTCATGTATGGTGGTAAAATCCAGGAAGTCGCTGGTATAAACGAATTATTTGCCAATCCTGTAAATCCCTATACACAGGCATTAATGGAGTCAATTCCAAAACTTGAAACTAAAGAGAGACGATTAAAATCCTTAAAAGGAATGGTACCATCCATTTTGGAAATGGGTGATGGGTGCAAACTTTGTTCTCGATTCGTGCCTGAAAGGTGCGCCTGTAAAGGCACCAAGGAAGAACCTGATCTTATTGAAGTATCAGATAATCACTGGGCACGGGTACATCCAGGAATTCTATCATGAGCGACATTATACTTCAAATAAAAAAATTAAATGTTGTGTTTCCCGTTTTTGGCGGAATATTCCAGCATGAGGTTTCACAGGTTCATGCAGTCAATAATGTGGACTTAGATATTATCAGTGGAAAAACAATCGGTATTGTGGGCGAATCCGGTTCCGGAAAATCAACATTGGGAAAAGCTATAATTAATGTACTCAAATTTACGGCTCCAGATGTTCGAGTAAATGGAGATATTATACTGTACCCCCAAACGGATAATGCCATAAATGTATTAAAAATTAAACCGTCTCAAGTAAAATTATACCGGTCCGATGTACAGATGATTTTTCAAGATCCCTATTCTTCATTAAATCCCAGAATGCTGGTAGGAGATATTATCAAAGAACCGCTTAATATTAATACCTCATTATCAACAATGGAAAAACAAGATAGAGTTGCCTGGTTGCTTAATAAAGTTGGGCTGAATAATGAACAAGCAAATCGTTATCCGCATGAGTTTTCTGGTGGTCAAAGACAACGAATCGCCATTGCAAGGGCGCTTGCCACAAATCCAAAGGTAGTTATTGCTGATGAACCTGTCTCAGCATTGGATGTGTCTATTCAGGCTCAGGTTATCAATTTAATGATGGACCTTCAGGAAGAATTTAATTTGACTATTTTATTTATTGCACATGATTTATCCGTTGTGAAACATATTTCTACTGAAATTGCCGTGATGTACCTTGGAGAGGTTGTGGAATATGGCAATACCGAATTGGTTTTTTCTGACCCTCAACATGACTATACTAAAACTCTTCTTGAATCGATCCCACATCCTGACCCGGTTGGCCGAGAAAAAAGGAAAGAGGAACGATTAAAACTGGAACGTTTCAGTATGTAGAATAATAATTAAATCTAATTGAATTACCATCTCTTGTTCCCTAACCTCCACCTCTTTATTCTTCAAATTTTCCCTTTATCCCACCTTCCTTGAACCTTTAACTTTCGCACCTATGAAATTCTTCATTTTTTCAATTATATTAATTTATAATGCTCTTCTTTTTTCTGAAAATACTCCACCAGGAGCATTTTCTATTACCCGCATTCATTATGGGGGTGGCGGGGATTGGTACAGCGACCCTAGCTCCCTTCCCAATCTGCTGGAGTACTTGGGTGATCATACAAATATTGCTATAAACCCATTGGAGAAGAGGGCGAAAATTGGAGATGATATTTTTATGAGGAGCAGTTACCTTTATCTCACTGGACACGGAAATATAAAATTTACTGATGAAGAATCCCAAATCCTCCGGGATCAACTTTTTGCAGGTGCGTTTCTTCATGCTGACGATAATTTCGGTATGGATAAATCATTCCGTCGGGAGATGAAAAAGGTCTTCCCGGAAAAGGAATGGGTGGAACTCCCGCTGGATCATTCTATTTTCAATATCTACTATAAATTCCCAAATGGTTTACCCAAGGTTCACAAACATGATAATAAGCGCCCCCAGGCTTTAGGCCTTTTTAACGAAGGTACTCTTATGGTTCTTTATACTTTTGAATCTGATTTAGGGGATGGTTGGGAAGATGGCAGAGTACATAATGATCCGGAAGACATTCGCCAGAGCGCCCTTGAAATGGGAACCAATATAATTCTTTATGCATTAAGCAGATAATGATACACTCTTCCATTACAGAATTTATTCACTTCTTCCGGTCACAACAGGTAAAAAGCAAATTGCATCGAGGATTAGTGCAATTGGCAATTGGAAGCATCATTTTTCTTTTTGCTATGGGTTTATTAGAATCGGTTTTCTATTTTACTATTCCGGTACGATTAAAAACTGCTGAGTTTTTCTTGCTTCTGTTTTTCACAGCCATTTCATTTATTTGTCTCCGCTGGTTATTCCATTATAATTCTTTTTTTAAAAATAGTAGTAATGAATTTCTGGCTCAGAATTTTGAGAAAAGGAACCCCAAAATTGGCGACCGGCTTCTAAATGCACTGCAGTTAGAAACGTTGTTGGATGACTTAGATAAGGGAAAAGATTTGGCAGAATTTGCCGTTTCCAAATTAAATACAGAATTGAAAAATATTTCCAGAGAATCTCTTTATGACCCCGTTTCTAAATCTCTTAAAAAGACACTCCGGATTACTCTCATTTCTGCGGTTATTATTCTATTACTTTTAATAAATTCCTTACCTCATGCATTTCANCGCCTTTTACAACCATCAAAGGANTTTCCNGTTCCCCTGCCCTTTGTCCTTAATTCAATGACTGGTAATCTGGAAGTGTTGGGTGGAGATACCCTCACCATTAGTGTAGCGGGTTTTGGGGAATTGCCAGATTCTATCCACATTCATTGGGAGGATAAAGGCAAATCTAGCACGGCGGTTGTAGCTCAGAAAAATGAAATTTACCATTATACTTTTACAGGAGTTAAGCGGGATACCCGCTACTGGGCAGAATTCAAATCACCTTCCTGGTTCTCAGCCTGGGAAAGTATTACAACAAACCCCGACACTATTTTTGTTACAGACCGCCCTATAGTTCAAGAATTACAATTTACCGTACTCCCGCCTGTATACACTAATGAGGGTGAATTTCAACATCCTGGTAATATTACTGATATNTCAATCCCGGAAGGTAGCCGNGTTCGCCTCAAAGGAAAATCATCCAAAACTCTTGATTCTGCATGGATTTTCTTGGATGAAATCGCCAATGTTTTATCTGTACAGGGGAACAAACTCAATGGAACGTTCTACATAAAAAATAAAACCAATGCAGCAATTTATGTTCAGGATGAAAATGGTGTGCGGAATTTACACCCACCCAATTACCGATTTTCCATTATACCGGATTCACCACCTGATCTTATAGTACAAAGCCCCAATCGTAAATTTGAATTGGATGAATCTGACCTTATTGGATTTGATATTCAAACCAGTGATGATTATGGTTTCTCAAATGCATGGCTCGAATATCGTGTAAAGGCACCAGATTATCTTCCACAGGATACCACCATATATACACGAAATATTGCTGAAATACAGAGAGATGTTAAATCCCAACAATTGTATCATGAATGGGATATCTCCGAATTTTCATTAGCGCCGGAAGATGAATTGCATATTCAGGTTATCATTGCAGATAATAATACTCTGTCGGGACCGTCCCTCACCTACTCACCTATTTTAATTGGGCGGTTCCCATCGCTTGAAGACCTCTTCAAACGCATGGAAGAAGAGGAGGCGGAGGTAGAGGAATACGGAGAGGAAATTCAGATGAATTTGGAAGATGTCCGTGAACTGGTTGAAGAATTGGAATTGGAACTCCTCAAATCGGAAAATGTCAGTTGGGAGCAAGAACAGAAAGCTGCGGAAGCATTGGAAAAAATGGATGCCGTTTTTGACCAGATTGAACAAATTAAGGAAACCATGCAGAAAATTCAGGAACAAGCTGAACAAAATAATTTAGTAAGTGACGACCTGGTTGAAAAGTTTTCTCAATTTCAGGAATTATTAGATGAGATCATGACACCTGAAATGTTGGCAGCAATGGAGAAACTACAGGAAGCCATGGAAGAAATGGATCCCCAAAAAATGTTAGATGCCCTGGAAAATTTCGAATTTGATTTGGCAGCCTTTGAAGAACAGCTGGATCGATTTATTGAAATGTTTGAACTGGCACTGGCTGAACAAAAAATGGATGAAGTTGTGAAAAGGCTTGAAAAATTAGCTGAAGAACAGGAAGCAATTATGGAAGAACTGTCCAAAGATGAGGACTTGGCAACACTGGCATCCCGTGAAAGAAGACAGGAAGAAAGTTTTAAAAGATTAGAACAAGCCATGAAAGATGCTGCTAAAGCCATGGAGACATTATCTCCAGATGCTTCCCAGCAACTTTCAGATTTAGCCGAAAGCGAATTAACGGAATCTACAGCTTCAGACTTAAATGAAGCCCGGACCGAAATGCAAAATAAAAATTCGTCGGGTGCCAGCCAATCTGGAGGTGAAGCTAGTAGTGGACTGAATGAAATGCTGGAAATTGCCCAAGAAATCCGGTCTGAATTTCAGGAAGATACGGTTGATGAATTGCTTAGGAAATTCCTGGCGCTCATCCGCAATTTGCTCTATATCTCACAGGAACAGGAGAATTTGGTAAAAGAAACTGAGGGATTACGCTCCCGTAGTCCTAAGCTGATTGAGACTGCAGTGAAACAGGATAAAATTCTCCGGGAGAATCAACAGTTCATGATTCAATTAACAGAATTATCTCGAGAAACTTTTCATATATCACCCCAAATCGCTGGCGCTATCGGCAGAACCAAAACAGCCATGGACCGCACTATTTCTCGATTGGAGCAAAAACAAACGTCATCTGCAAAAAAAGAAATGAAGAAAATTTTAAAGGGGTTGAATGAAATTGCCAAATTACTTTTGGAATCTGCTAATCAAATGCAAATGAGCGGGTCTGGTTCCGGAATGGCTGAATTTATGGAGCGCATGGAAGAAATGAGTAAGCAGCAACAGGGAATTAACCAAGGGACTAAGAACCTTCCACAATTGGGTATGATGGCACAGCAACAAATGATGGAACAGCTTCAGAAACAACAGGAAGAACTAAAAAAACAATTAGAAGAATTATTAGGCGAAAACCCTGGAAAGGAGAATAGCGGAGCTGGAAAAGCAAAAGATGAAATGGAAGAAGTAATTGAAGATTTTCGTCGCAAACAGGTGGATCGTAGAACCCAGGAACGGCAGCAACGGATTCTATCCCGAATGCTGGATAGCCAGAAATCACTCACTCAAAAGGATTATTCCGAAAAAAGGAAAAGTTCTGGTGGTGAAGAATTTATATTTTCAGGCCCTACCGGTCTCCCAACCGATATGGGTGAACGGGAAATGCTGCTCATTAATGCTATGGAATCTGCCCTGCAGGAAGGTCATTCTCGGGAGTATCAAAATATGATGAAACAATATTTCAGAAGCCTGCAAAGGGGAGATGAATTAATCAATGAATAAATTTATTAATTTAATTCTATTTACTTGCTTGGTGTTCTGTCAGAATCAAACTACACAAGATGTGCTGCAGCAAATTCAGAAAAGAGCTCAAGACCTTAATAAACCAAAGAATATTGAAATTGAAAACAAATTTGCGCAAGCAAAAACATTGGAACGATCCGGTCTGTATGAAGAAGCTCTGCTTTTGTATAAAGAAATTAATCGGTTAAATCCGGGAACATCAAAATATTTTCTTCCCCTGAAAAATTATCTAAAACAAACAGAAAGCTGGGATTCACTAATGGTTTATACCCAATCTTATAGCAATGCCCGGAACAATGATCTCCAATCAAAATTAGAATTTCTGGATGTTTATATTTTTATGGAGGCAAAAGATAAATGGGAACCNNTTGCAACAGCTTTGTTATTGGATTTATCAATCAGTGAAAAATCTATTAAAAATATCCTTCAGCGTTTGGTTGGCTCGGGNANATTAGATTTTGCATATGNCCTTTTNACNCAGTATCGCAAGNTAACAGGAAAGCAGGATTTCTACAGTATTGAACTTGGTTCATATTTAGGAATGCGCATGGCTTATGAAAAATCTGTTCGGGAATATCTTTTATTTTTAGAATTTCATCCACGCCAAATTCAAACAATTTCCGATAGAATAATGGTGTTCCCTGANGACCCAAAAATAAATGCAGCCCTAAAGGAAGTTCTCCAGGAGTCCCGTTTTAAATCGGCTCAATTTATTCTTGCAGATTTACAATTTAAGTTGAAAGAATTTGATCTTGCCTTTGAAACGCTCATTGCAAACGATGCCAATCATGCCATGCTATTGGATTTTGGTAAAGATTTGTCACAAGTAAAGGAATACATCCGTGCAAATAGGGTATTCACCTACATAATTAATTCTTCAAAAAATGAGCAGATATTGACAAAAACTGTTTTTGAAATTGCAAAGGTA
>JGI26061J44794_1000365_pt1 | contig 20466 bp, 20 predicted proteins | sample MarorgKNORR_S2LV_5_FD_44794 | JGI IMG/M metagenome (IMG submission 44794) | reverse complement strand
GCAAAAGCAAAACCCCTGTCTAGCAAACTCAATCGAGTTGAACTGAATGAAGGATCCATGGTTGATCCGTATGAGCCATAAGCATACTGTAACACATTTCCTTTACCGTTTTTCTTAAAACCTTTTTTATAAACAATCGAGATGGGGATCATTTTACCATCTCTTGCAGGAGCAAAAAGCCGTTCTGTGATATAATCATCAGGATTGTGGCCGCCCACTACTTCAGTCTGTTTTAACAGCGTTGACTCCCGCATATCCATGTTGTAATCCAAGGTAGAATACGGCGTCTTCATGGATGAAAAACCATAGCGCAATATATTGGTGTCGAAACTGGGATTTGTTGTAGCAAAAGCAGAATAAATAGCTTCACCAAAATTCATATAATGTTCTTTTCCTGAACGCTGGTCTATAACGCGTAATTGTCGCAGACCATCTTTCCGTTCGCTGATGACCATATGGTTCGTGAAGACTTCTATGTCGCTTAACAAAACATCTTCACGGTGTGCTATCACTTCCGTCCAGTTTTCCTTGGCTGTAGCACTATCCGGTGTTTGCATCAAACGAAAGTTGGTCGCGTCCCAATTAGTAACAATATAAAACTTGTCTTTGTAATGCTCGATAGAATATTCATGGACCTCTTCACGAGATGAAAAAGAACGAAATTCACCTTCAGGATTGTTTGCTTCCAGAATGTGATATTCATTGACCAATGTGTGGCCATTATATATGATCATATATTTATCTGATTTGGACCGATACACACCTATGTAAAATGTGTTGTCTTTTTCAGTATAGACCCGCACATCTTTGGATTGAGGAGTACCTAGTTTATGTCTATCGATATGTTCACTTAATAATGTGACCTCATTCTTTACTGTATAAAAGAATGTTTGGCTGTCCATGGCCCAGGCTGTTCCACCTCCTGTGCCGAGGATTGTATCAGACAGCATTTCACCTGTTTCCAAGTCTTTTACTCTTATCGTGTAAATGCGCCGGCTCAACGTATCTGTGCTAAATGCCAATAACCGATTATTAGGACTAACAGAGAGCCCTCTTAAAGAATAATAATCATGACCTTCTGCCCATTCATTCACATCGATCATAATCTCTTCAGGATTATCCAGAGATCCTTTTTTACGGCAGTGAATCGGGTATTCTTTATCCTTTTCATACCGTGTATAATACCAAAACCCATTATCTAAATAAGGAACGGATTCATCATCTTTTTTGATGCGCCCGACAATTTCATCAAACAATGTTTCTTGAAATTTTTCAGTGTGTTTCAGTTTGACTTCTTTATAAGCATTTTCTGCTTTCAGATTATCCAGCACTTTTTGCGTTTGAGCATCTGGATCCTTGGCCAACTTTTGTTTATCTGTTAAACGCATCCAATGGTAATTATCAACGCGATCATAACCGTGAATCGATGTCTTGTGTGGAATTTTTTCTGCAACTGCTGGAGGAGCAATCATTATTTCTTCTTTTCCTTTATTCATTACCACCATTGCTATTGCTAACCCGAGAATGATAATAAATATTATATTTCGGTTCATTGATGTACCTTTCTACGTCTATTGATAAAATAAAATGGGCTGTAAGCTAATAAAAAATGAGCTAATGCTACAAATTCAGCACTTATAATATACCATGGCCAAGGACCAAGATAATCTAATAGAGTTGGGATATGTTCTCCAAATTGGTTAACAGGTTTACCGCAAATCCAAAAATAATTTGCATCCATTAAAATATTCACAATCGTAGCAAACCCCAGAAAAATATTTAAAGCAATAAATGATTTTTTCAAACTTTTGAATGAGGGCCGAATATCATAAACAACAGTAGCGTAAACTAATGCTAGAATCAGTCCATGGTGTCCAAGCCAAAATCTAAAATAATGGAAGTGAGGAAATCCTGCTGCAATATCAGGAGTGATTGACGCTTGAAGCATACCTGAAAATCCCCAGAAAAATAGGATTTCATAAGCAAGGTAACTGCGCCAAACCATAACTAATGGAATCATTATGTTTGCAAAGCGACATAAATGTACAGGCAAATGCACTTTATAATCAAATGTACCTGCAATGATTTCCAGTCCAACCCAAATGATATAGTTTCCAAAGACAAGCCAGCCTATCAACATGCCTATTTTATATTGCATCTGTTTATTCAGATGTCGTTTGGCATAAACCGGAAGTGCAATTATTACAATCAGCGCAATAATAATTCCTAGAATATGCTCTAAACCAAACATTTGGAAAGGATCAAACGTATTCAGATATGAAAAGACAGCTTCCCGCATAGGGATTAGTAACTAATGTTGGTTGGTAAGAATAGAAAGATAGTAGTTATTAAGAGTCTTTGGATCTTTTTTCTAAAGCTTTTTGGATTTGATCGCTTCCTATCCAGGCAAAACCCAATGCCAAAACCCAAATATGACTAAAAGGTTCAGAAACTATTTTTAATTGATATCCCCAATAAAATTCAACAATGGAACCTATTAGCATTCCGATACCAATAAATAATTTGATGCGCCAATCAAGATTAAACATATTCATACTTATAAGTTTGTACTTTAAAAATCTTATCCATTAAATATCTTGATAAGTATCACAATTTGTAATGCTAATACCATTAAAGCCACAAGTGTCCTAACAAATTCCATTTCATGATTATGATCATCCAACCAAAGTTCCATANTACTTTTTCTAGNGTGTTTGTTTTCGTTTGTCATATACTTATAATAATATAACTAGCTTATGCGTTCCAAGGAGTTAAATACAGCTTTTGTTATCTGGATATCCTGAACAGCCACACCCGTTAGATCTGCAACTGTTATTTGACTTCCATCTGTTCTGCCATCTGCCTTCCCGGAAATAACATGACCAAGCTCCACGATATCAGTTAAATCAAGTACATTTGAATTAAGCGCTTTAGCTATTTCTCCTCTTTCAATACATTGTGAAATACTATCAGCGACAACAACATCAGCTCGTTTTAAAATTTNATTATCTAATTCTTGTTTACCTTGAGTATCTGACCCCATGGCAGTTATATGTGTCCCCGGCTGAATCCAATCTGCTTGGATTAAAGGTTCAGTCGCCGGTGTCGTTGTTATAATATAATTACATGACCGAGATAATGATTTCAAGTCTGCTATTGTAATTGAATAACCTTGGGATAGAAAATCCTCACAATATTGAGAGGAATGTTCCTTATTCCTACCCCATACCATGACATTCTTACAATCGATTATACCTTTCAGAAATTCTAATTGCAAATGAGCCTGTGTTCCTGTTCCGACTATACCTATGCAGTTTACGTTATTGGGTGCTAAATATTTTGCTACCACTGCACCTGCTGCCGCTGTTCGAATATTTGTCAGGTAACCTTCATCATGTAAAATGGCAACAGGCTTTCCAGATTNCTGGCTAAACATCAACATCATTCCCTGTGATGATTGCAATCCCAAATCTGTATTTTTGAAAAACCCGGATGCAATTTTAATAACATAAATATCATCATTTTTAATATAACCATATTTAATATGGACATCTCCTGGCGGTTCTTCGAAAATAAGTTCGCCTACTGGAGGGACAATCACATTTCCTTCGGAATACTGAACGAATCCATTTTCAATTTCTGGAATAATATTCAACCCAATAAGAGCATCTTTAATTTCTGTTAGATTATAAACTTTCAAACTATAATCTGCTTCAAAACGTCCTGACTAATATTAGCGCCGCAAATGACAATAACAACTCTTTGACCTTTAAAATGTTCTTTTGCTTTCATGAAAGCAGCAATAGCTGTTCCCGCAGCACCTTCCATCATAATATGATGTTTCAGTAAGCCAACTTTTAATCCTTCAGCTATTTCATCTTCCGTTAATAATACAAAACGATCAATAACATCTTGGCAAATTGGAAACGTGATTGAATCTTCTTCTACTCCACCNGCGGTACCATCTGACAACGTTGGTTCTGATGGTAAATCTAATACTTTTCCAGCCTGCAATGATTCATACATAACACACGAATTCTTGGGCGATGCAGCAACAATTTCAATATTTGTAAATACTGTTTTTAAATACGTACCTAATCCGCCAATCATTCCGCCACCGCCAACAGCAACAAAGACAGCATCTATATTTGTTAATGATTCTGAAAGTTCAACACCCATTGTACCTTGACCTCGGATTACAGCTTCGTCATTATAAGGAGAAACATAAGTCCCGCNATTTTCTAATACTAATTTTTGAGCATGTGCTTCTGCTTCAAGACAGTCTGTTCCATAAAACTCAATTGTACCTCCATACATTTTAATCATTTCCAACTTTGCAGGTGAAGTTCCTTCAGGAACAATAACATTACATTTCATCCCCAATATGGATGCACCTAATGAAACAGCTGCGCCATGATTTCCTGTAGATGCAGCATAAGCATTACTCTTTCNTTCAGATTCAGGAATCGAAATCAATTTACTCATGGCTCCGCGAAATTTGAATGAACCGGTCTTTTGGATACAGTCAAGTTTAAGATATACATCTGCATCGGCAAGCTGGCTCAAATATGGTGAATGCTGAACAGGAGTATAATTTATATATGGAGCAATTTTTTCATGTGTTATTTTTATATCAGCAGCTGTAATCATAATGACTTAAATACCTTATCGCATAATTCCAATGCTTTAATTAAGCTATTACGTTTTGTTCCATAACCAAATCGAAGATAATTATCCATACCGTACCAATCGCCGGCGACGAGCAAAACACTTTGTTCATCACGAATACGTTCAACTAGTTCAGTCGAGTTCACATTAAAACTGTACCGCATAAATGCCATAGCTCCCGCATCAGGTTGTATAAAATTGAATTTACCATTATATGAATCTGTCCAGTTTTGTACAATATCAAGATTTTCAATAAGCACTGATCTTGTTCGCGTTAATGTTTTCTGCCTGAATTCCGGCTCCAAAATTTTTGTTGCCAGCATATCACTCAACCGTCCCGGTGCAATGGATGTATAATCTTTCGTCGACCATGCTTTATGGATATGATCTGAATTTCCAATCGTCCAACCTATTCGTAAACCAGGAAATCCGTATGCTTTGGATAAACCGCTATTAACAATGACATTATCATATTCCGTTTCAATAAAGCTGGAACATTCTACCCCATTAAGCTCGGCACCACGATAAACTTCATCGGCTAAAACAATTATACCATTTTTTTCTGCAATTGAAATAATGCCATTGATTTGTTCATCCGGCAATACGGATCCCGTTGGATTATTGGGATGACAAACAGCAATCATTTTTGTTTTATTAGTGATCAGGGATTCCAATTCATTTAGATCAAAATTCCAATTCAATTTTTCTTTCAGCTTTAAATGTTTTACTTCAACACCAATAGCTCGTGCAATGCCTTGGATCTGCAGATAATTGGGTACCATGTAGATCAATTCATCTCCCGCTGATAAATGCGTCAGTATAGAGATAAAATTGGCTTCAGCTGATCCGTTAGTCACCAGAATATTATCTGGTCTAATATTTGAATAAATTTGACTGATATTCTGTCTTAATTCTGGTGATCCCTGTGTAAAGCCATATGTGAGTTCAGTATTTAAGATATCATCAATATCTTGTATTGAAAAATGATTGTTTATCGAACCAGGATGTACACCACTTTCAGATAAATTATATTTAACTTCATTTTCCCAGAGAGATTGTTCTCTTTCCAGTATAAATGTTTCGATTTTCATAATGAGTATCTTATAAAATATTTCATAATTGACACATTCGATTGTTCAATATATAACCTCTTTCAGTAAAAACTTTAGTAAAGGACAGGAATTTTATCCTAGAAAACCCTGCCTGCTAGCAGGCAGAGAATTCCTTATCGCGGGAACGCGTGAGAATCGAACTCACCGGATTTATTGTGTAAATCCCGTCGGTTTTGAAGACCGCGGCCGGCACCAGCCTTGCAATCATTCCCAAAATCATTTTGGTCTTTTTAAGACCCTATAATTTACACCATACTGTGCTTTTATATTTCTTCCCACCTTATTCGCTTCTTCAGTCGTTTTAAATCTCACTACCCGTACAGCATGAAGACGCTTACCATTGGACATAACCTCGACTATTTCGATGGGATAGCCTGCGCTTTTGATCATATTCTTCAATCGTTTAGCATTATCATATTTTCCAAATGCTCCTAATTGAACAATCCACGGTTGGGGAACATTTTTTCTAAGTAACGCTTTCGTTTTTCCTTCATCTATTCCAATTAGTTTTTTCAGACTAAACTTGGGGAGTTTTAAATCTAATCCATAATGATCTACTCGTAATTCTGAATTTTGTGATTTTATTCTAGACACATAATATTTTGCGCTATCTATTTCACCGGTTGCTTTGAAACTTGAAACAAGCAAGTCTACCGAACGTTGTAAATGATTACTGTTTTTATAATTTAAAGGTATTTTCTTTAATTGTTGGGTGGCTTGACTATACAATCCACGCGCATACATATATTCTCCAATTTTCATTTCAGCATCATCTGTATACTCACTATCAGGAAATTTTTCTATAAATTGTCTGAATTCAACAATGGATGCATCTCCATCAATATTCATTAATATCTGTAAAAATGCGATATCGGGATTATAAGGATATTTTGAGCGAAGCTCCGGTAACTGATCTTGGACTTCCTGAATCCGCCCTTCTTCAATTAATTGGAAATATTGATTAAAAGATTGTGCTGAAAGAAAGGAAATGATGAAAATGGGTAAAATTTTCCAAAATTTCAATTTCAAATTTTTTCCTTTTTACCGGTAACAAGCTCCATGATTTTATCTATTTGTTGAGATAATTCATGCGGTGGTAAAGTTGTTAAACTCAATTTTAATCTCATTAAGTGAGCCTGAATAGATGTATCAAATTCTGCCATGGCAGAATCCACTAAATCCAACGCTTCTTGGTGTTCACCTTTTTCTTCCAATACATTGGCCATATGAGCCAATGCATCGATATTACCCGGATTCTTTTCAAGCATTCGTTTATAAAATTTCTCAACTTCACTATACCTGCCAAGATCATAAAGGGCTGTTTCTATTTTTGAAAAAATATTTCCTGCATTTCCCGGATCCATTAAAGCAAATTGTTCCCAATGATTGATAGCGTTTATCAAATCCCTGTCTTCTGCGTAATAATCTCCAAGCCGGCGGTGCGCCTGACCGTAGTTGGAATCAATTTCCAATGCTCTTTCGAAGCATTTTTTTGCTCCCTCTCTATCCTCTTTGCTGCCCTTATCCAACCCTTCATATACTTGAAACTGTGCAAGCTTTTCCGGATCTTTTTGCTGGGTTATTTTTTGAATGTCTTTCGCTAGTTTAGCCGCTTTTATCCAATTACGTTCACGTTCGGCTATTTCCAATAAAAATTCCAATGCCCATGTATTCTTTTTTTCCAACTTGAGAATAAACTCAGCTTCTTGTTTTGATTTGATTAAATTATTAACGCTTAAATAATCCAATGCCAGAGAACGATGAATATCAATTTTTAGAGGATCATCTAAATTGGGTCTTACAGTTAAAGATTGGTGGATTTTGATAGCTTGATGAGGATTTCCTTCTCCACGTAAAATTTCTCCCATCTGCAAATATGCATCTATATGATTTGTATCATTCTTTACAACTTCGCGGAGATATTTTAAAGCGGTTTTAGAATCACCACGGACAATGGCGTTCAAGGCATCTGTATATAGAGATTCGAAGCGGCGGGGGGGGNTAGGCCTATAAAATAGAGCAGTGGCTATTCCGGTGGCTATCAGTACAATGACAGCGATCAAAAACGTTGTATTCAAAGCTATTCGTCTCCGTCATCCAGATCATAAATTCCTTCATCAATTGCTACATTTCGCAGATCATTTAATTCGTCAGATAATCTGCGGTTTTTGGTCCGTAGCGAACGTAATTCCGANTTTCCAGAAAGTATATTAGCTACTGCAGTACTGAAGCCTATAAATAATCCCACAGAAAGAGCTCCAATGATGACTAAAGCAACTTTCACATCTTCGTATTGAACGANAATAAGATTAATGTTAACATTATCTGTATTCTGCATTAAGAAAAGCAGAGCTAGGACGATGGACACCAGTATTAAAAATATTTTTACAAGTTTCATTTGACGTGCGCTTCTTCTTTGTATATCAAATCTCCATGTAAACTAACGCCTTTTGCTGCTGTAATCAATACCGGAACGAAGTCTTTTATTTTTGAATTATGTTTCTCAAAAATCACCCATTTATTTGAATCTGTACGTCCTGCCCAATGTTGTGTGGATTTTTTGCTTTCCTTTTCAATAAGGACTGTTTCAACATTACCGACAGTGTTCAGATTTCTATCCAGCGTATGGTTTTTCTGTAATTCTATAACACGCTGTAATCTTTCCTTTTTTTCTTCTTCTGATAAATGATCACTGTATTCAGCTGCTTTGGTTCCAGGGCGCGATGAGTATTTAAACGTGAACGCTGAATCAAATTTTACTTTTTCCATCACATCAAGCGTTTCTTCAAATTCGGCATTTGTTTCTCCCGGGAAGCCAACAATAATATCTGTGCTAATGCCGACATTAGGCAGACTATCACGAATATGATCCGCTAATCCTAAAAAATGCTCTTTCGTATATGTACGATTCATTCGTTTCAAAATACGATTGCTACCGGCTTGCAATGGTAAATGGATATAGTTACAAATAGTATCATGTGCAGCCATGACCTCCAACAATTCAGTATTTATATCCTGTGGGTGAGGCGATGTATAACGAATTCTTTTTAGCCCACTTATGCTTGCCACAGCTTCCAGCAATTCAGGAAAACCTTCTTGCTCATGTTTGTACGAATTCACATTCTGACCCAGCATGGTAATTTCAACAAATCCATCTCTGACGGCTTGTTCCGCTTCAGCAACAATACTGGCGATACTTCTGCTTCGCTCACGACCCCGAGTGAAGGGAACAATACAAAATGTGCAGAACTTATCACAACCACGCATAATTGAAATCCAGGCATTTATTCCTTCATTTCGGCTTGGGAAAAGATCATCATATACTTCATATCGGGACAGTTTCGTATCAACAATGCTTTTTGCATTATTGGCTTTTCGATTCAAAATCTCTGGTAGTTTTCGATAGGAATCCGGACCTAACACAATATCGACATAGGGTCGACTTTCCAGAATACTGTCTTTCAAATTTTGAGCCATACATCCCAACACTCCAATGATAATATCTGGCTTTTGTTTTTTAATGAGATTATATCTGCCCAATTGCGAATGCACTTTCTCTTCGGCGTGCTCTCTAATAGCACATGTATTAACAAAAATTGCATCAGCACTATTAATATTATCCGCGGGCTTATAACCTTCTTTTTGCAGCAATCCTTCTACCAATTCAGAATCGGCAACATTCATTTGGCAGCCAAATGTTTCAATAAAATAGGATTTATTCATAGATTTGAAAAACTGAAGTTTGAGGAATAAACAGTTTACTGCAGATAGCCGCTGAAAAAATAATCCAGTGGATTCTGCGGCGTACCATAATGGTGGACTTCATAATGTAAGTGCGGAGCTGTAGAGCGGCCTGTATTTCCGGATAAACCAATAATATCGCCACGGCTGACCTTTTGGCCCCCTTTCACTTTGTAGTCTGATAAGTGACCGAATAAAGTTGTGTAACCATATCCATGATCAATTTTTACAACTTTACCATANCCAGCGCGATAACGAGCTTCTTTAATTATTCCATCAGCGGGAGCTAATATAATTTCTCCAGTTTTGACAGTAATATCCTGCCCATAGTGAAAACGAACTTTTCCGTTAATGGGATCTTTACGGTAACCAAAACTAGAGTTTAGATAACCGCCGTCTATGGGTCGAATCGATGGTATTGCATGAATCATGTCAACATCTTCAGTGACCTTCTTGTAAATATCGCTATAACTTGATAATTCCAGTTTTACTTTTCTGGATAATGTTTGCACATCCAACACCAGGGATTTAATTCGATCTGTTAGCCCATCTTCAACACTGGTTTTTTCGGCAAGACGGATACCGCCAATTCCCAACTTACGAATATCCTTATCAATCTGGGGCATATCAGCATAGGTTCGAATAGCTTCATCTTTATCTTCAATGGATTCCATATTATCAGCCATCACGGCTACTTCAGTTTGAAGTTTTTCAAGAGTCAGTGATAGCATTGAATAATTTTGTTTAATCTTGGCTATCTTTGATTTATATAGATAATCAGTCAATGAGTCAGCGCTGACAAAGAAAACAGCTGCTAAAACAACGACAGCCATCGCTGAAAATGTGAATAATCGGCGACGCGATACGTTGCGCTGATGAACACCGTGGTCATCTTGAGAAATAATTATATATTGTTTTTGTATTGTTTTCTTGCGGCCAAACATGATTTTATATGTTTTATTAGTAACCTGATTTTAAGATTTTGTAACTATATAAACCAAATGCTAACCTAAATACAATTTTAGCAATTGCGATGTCGTGGATTTCCGTAATCTCTGCAATGCTCGCTCTTTGATCTGCCGAACACGTTCGCTGGAAAGGTTCAGGATTTCACCAATTTGCTCCAATGTTTTAGGATCATCTTCTCCCAATCCATAATATTCAGTCAACACTTGTGATTCGCGTATTTTTAATGTTTTAACAAGATTGCTAATCTCATTCTTTAATGAGTCTTGCATTAATTGCATTTCCGGCCGGGGATCACTTGAAGTCAAATATTCAATTAAAGGGACGATCTTCTATACTGCTATCTTCTAGAGACACCGGACCACTATATGCCTTTACCAAGTCTTCAATCCATTTAATGGTCGTATCGGAAATTTCTGCCAATTCCTCTGTGCTGGGTTCACGCTCATATTCCTGCTCTAGTTCCAATGATTTACGGTATAACTTGCCTATGGATTCAGTAATGTGAGAAGGTAACCTTACAACTCGTCCCGTTTTTTGGATGGCTGTCCGAATCCTCTGGGNAATCCACCAAACTGCATAAGAAATAAATTTAAATCCACGCGTTTCATCAAACGTTCTTACAGCTCTGATTAAACCCAAATTTCCTTCATTAATCAAATCCTCAAAGGGGACTCCCTGACCCTGAAATTTTTTGGCCATTGCAACGACAAAACGCAAATTATGCGTTACCAATTTTTGATATGCAACTGTATCGCCTGCTTTGGCTTTCTGTGCCAAGGATATTTCCTCTTGGGGAGAAAGAGGTTCTATTAATTTTATTTCNTTTAAGTATAAATCAAGGGCCCTGCGATCAGAAACAGAAGAAGGTTTGGTCAAGATGTTGGTATATCGGAATCAGAGGATTCAGTGTGTGATTCCTCTTCTGAAGTACTGGGTTCTTCTACAACACTTTCAGCTTCAATATTCAGCTCTGTTGCAGACGATACTTCTTCTTGTGTATTAAATTCATCTTTAACTTTTTGAATTTTACCTTCTTTATCAGTGATTTTTAATTGTGTTTCTTCTATTTTTTCAAGAGATCTGTAAAATTCCTTATTACCGGTAAAATTGACCATGTTTTCTTCTTTGGCATGATGTGAAACAAGCCTTCCAAGATTTTCATACGTTTTGGACAAATCCCGCTGCAATTGATGAATTTCAATTTTAATTTTACTTATTTTTGTTAGTTCTTCAGTTTTAGCTACTGCAATTTTACTGACTTCCTCCGCTTTTTCAACAGCGACGGAACTCCAATCTTTCATATTTTTTATCAGGTCATCCCAGAGTTTTGTCATATTTTTCCTCTCATTCCAAAAATGAATTTATTAGAGTATTGATAGTTATACAATCAATTGCTGTTTTTAATTACAGTATTTGCTGCATAAAAAATGCCAGCACCTATTATCAATGCATTTAATTCCAACATTACATTATTATCACGAATACCTATATAAAGACCTGATAAAGTAATTATCATGGCGAATAATTGTACACTTCTAAGCAGGGCGAACTTCATATCTTTCCTTAAATCTAAACCAGCGTAATATATTTTTAAAGTTCCATTTATACGCTTGTGATAAAATATCAAGCGGTTCTGAAACGTGCGATAATTTTACTGCAATTTTAACTAATTGTTTATCAGAAAGCCGTTCATACAAAATACGGTTAATAAAAGATACATTTCTTTTCTTGTTCAAATTTCGTAGAATACGCCTTGCTGAATAAACGTCATCATTTAATTGGTGTGCCGCTGCCAGACCGGAATGCATGGCCATTCTAATCCCAAAACCAAATAGAAAATCCTGAAAACCACCCGCTTCACCAATTCGAAATGGTCGCTGAAATAATTTTAAGTCCAAAATTGAAAAACTACCCCTACTCCCAAACGAATTTCGTTCAGGAATAATAAACCCTCTATTTCGAAAGTATTCTATGGAATTTTCAAATGGATCTGTTTTATTATTTTTCACTTTTTTAAACGCAGTTGCTAAAGTGGCTTTCCCATTGATAATTATCAAATATGTATAACCTTTTGGTGCAAATTTTTTACCTAATAATAAATGGACTTGATTACTTAATCTAGTTTCAAAGTTTAATCCTTTAATATATGCAGCTGCTTTTTTGGATCCTGTGCTGTCCACATCAATACTTTTGGGAGCTTTTTCACCTAATCTAAAGTCAATTCCTTCTTTTTTGCATTGCACATACAGTTGATGATCCAGACAATCTTCATCTGGTCCCCGTTTGATCATTTGAAAAAACGGTCGTGATGACTGCACCAAAAACGGTTTTTTATATTCAGAATGAACTGTGAATTTGTGAATAGGGATTGTTGTCAACGTTTCGTAATCAAATCCATGTTCTGTAAAAAATTCTGGAATAGATTGATCGAATATCCAATTTTCTAGTCCTTCATAATCACCATGCCTGCTGCCCCCAACATTTGATTGTTGCTCAAAAACAACAACATTGTGACCGACTTTTTTGAGTTGTATCGCTGCCGTCATTCCGGCTATACCGGCGCCTGCTATTGTGATTGGAATATTAGTTTGGATTGCCGGAGTAGAATTCACAATCAGCAATGCATTTGCTGGATGGAAACAATTTCCGACATATTAGCCACTATGGAAAGAATGTCTTTTGGTACTTCATTATCTACTCGAATAACTGCGAACGCTTCACCATCTTCAGAATCCCGGCTTAATAAATATGCACCAATGTTAATTTTGGCTGCTCCTAAAGTAGTACCTACTTTACCAATGACTCCCGGAACATCCTTATTGCGTACGAAAAGCATTATTCCTGTAGGTGTAATATCCATCTCATAACCGAGGATATTTACCAGACGTAATCGATTGCCTTCAAATACACTACCATCAATCTGATTCGTACTTTTTGAACCCGTTACTTTTGTCCGTATCAGATTCGTATATGAGCCGCAATCTGAAGAATAACTATACTCAATCTTAATACCCAAATCCACTGCCAATGTTTCTGCATTGATATAATTCACACGATCAGGTATTCTGGACGATAACAACCCTTTCAAAAATGCCAATGCAGCCGGCTTGGCTTCATCCATAGAACCGGCGCATTCCACTTGGACTTTATTGATGGACCCTGATTCCAATTGACTTTGCAATTTTCCCATTATTTCTGATAATTCCAAACTGGGTTGTATTTCTTTTAGCTTTGCCATATCAGAAATAGGCATGTTGACAGCATTTGCCAATTTTTCATGGAGTAAATAATCCCGAACCTGTTCACATATCGCCAAGCTGACACCTTCTTTCGCTTCGACAGTTGAAGCACCTAAATGAGGAGTCAAAACAATATTTTTTGCATTCAATAAAGGACTGTCTACGCTCAAAGGTTCTGATGTAAATACATCAATAGCCGCTCCGGCAATCTTGCCTTCGTTTAGCGCTTTAGCTAAATCAGATTCATGGATAATACCACCTCGTGCCACATTAATGATTCGTGCTGTATCTTTCATTCGGCAAAGACGATCGTAATTAAATAAATCTTTTGTAGCATCAATTAAGGGAACATGAAGCGTGATATAATCCGCTTCAGCCGTAAGTGTTTCAAGTTCAACAACACTGACTTCATCTTCATCAAACATTTCCTGACTCACATACGGATCATAACCCATGATATTCATATTAAACGATCGGCAACGCTGGATTACTTCTTTACCAATTTTTCCTAATCCAACTACACCCAATGTCTTATTTCGTAATTCCGAACCGACCAATTCATTGCGGTTCCACTCTCCTTTTATAAGGCTCCCATGCCCCAAAGGGATATTACGAGATAACGCGAGCATCATGGCTACGGTGTGTTCAGCAGCAGAAATTGTATTCACATCGGGAGTGTTCATGACTACAACACCTTTCCGGGTTGCAGCCTCAAGATTAATATTATCAATACCCACCCCGGCCCGGCCAATGACGAGTAAATGTTCGGCGTTATTTATCATATCTGCGGTGACTTTTGTGCCGCTGCGGACAACCCAGCCACGAATATCTTTACTGGCTTCCGCTTTTTCTTGCAGATGCATCGGGAAGATAAACGACTTCCATATTGGCATCTTTCAGGATAGCCATACCGGCATCGGTTATGGGATCAGAAACGAGAATTTTCATGGTGGATTTAGCTTTTTTTAGAGCGTATCAAGTTAAGGGCTGAACCTGCTTTGAACCAATCAATCTGCGTTTGATTGCAGGTATGGTTACACATAATCGCAGCTGTTGAACCGTCATCATGAGTTACGTTTAAAGTCAATTGCTTTCCGGGAGAAAATTGATCTAAATCAACAAAATCGAAGGAGTCATCTTCCTGAATCTTGTCATAGTCATCTTTATCAGCAAACGTAAGGGCCAGCATACCCTGTTTCTTCAAATTGGTTTCATGAATCCTGGCAAATGACCTTACGAGTACCACACGAACACCCAAATGCCTTGGCTCCATGGCAGCATGTTCACGGGAAGATCCCTCCCCATAATTTTCATCACCCACAACGATTGTAGAAACACCTGCAGCTTTATATGCACGCTGCACATCTGGTACAGAGTCATTTTCTCCAGTCAATTGATTTTTTACACTATTCGTTTTATCAGTATAATAATTGACTGCACCGGTGAGCATATTGTTGGAAATATTGTCCAAATGACCGCGAAATCGCAGCCATGGGCCGGCCATAGAAATATGATCAGTTGTGCATTTACCTTTTGTTTTAATCAGTAATTTCATACCGGTGATATTTTCGCCATCCCATTGTTCAAAAGGTGATAGTAATGCTAAACGCTCCGAACCTGGATTAACCACCACTTCAATTCCACTGCCGTCAGCAGCTGCTTCCTGGTAACCAAGATCTTCAACCGCAAAACCATTTTTAGGCAGATCATCACCAACCGGCGGATCCAATTTCACTTCTTCCCCCTGCTCATTGATCAATATATCTCTGGTAGGATCGAAGGTCAAGTCACCTGCAATTGCCAGGGCAGTCACCAATTCCGGTGAGCCCACAAATGCATGAGTATTCGGGTTGCCATCATTTCGTTTGGCAAAATTGCGATTGAAGGAAGTCACAATTGTATTCTTCCTTTCGGGATCATCACTATGCCTTGCCCACTGTCCGATGCACGGTCCACAGGCATTTGCCAGCACAACACCGCCCATTTTAACGAATGTTTCTAGAAATCCATCCCGTTCAACTGTAAAACGTACTTGTTCGCTTCCCGGTGTGATTGTGAATTCACTCTTTACTTTCAACTTTTTTTCAACGGCTTGTTTGGCGATGGAAGCCGAACGGGAAATATCCTCGTATGATGAATTTGTACATGAACCAATCAGTCCAACCTCTATATCTGTAGGCCAATTATTATCAGCTGCTACTTTTGCCATTTCAGATATTGGTGTTGCTCTGTCAGGTGTAAAAGGACCATTTAAATGAGGTTCCAACTCTGACAAGTTTATCTCAAAAACCTGATCATAAAATTCTTCAGGATTTTCTAAAACAGCATCATCAGCCCGAAGGTGCTCGGCTACTTGATTAGCTAATTGTGCTACTTCAGTGCGTCCGGTAGCCGATAAATATTTTGCCATGTGNTCATCATAGGCAAAAATGGATGTGGTGGCACCAATTTCCGCTCCCATATTACAAATTGTACCTTTACCCGTGCAGGACATCTTTTCAGCACCTGGGCCAAAATATTCAACAATTGCATCCGTTCCGCCTTTTACGGTTAAAATGCCGGCTNCTTTTAAAATAACATCTTTGGCTGATGTCCAACCGTCCAACTCGCCCGTAAGTTTGATTCCAATCAGTTTTGGAAATTTCAATTCCCAAGGCATATCAGCCATTACATCCACAGCATCTGCTCCGCCGACACCGATGGCAATCATTCCCAAGCCTCCGGCATTGACGGTGTGACTGTCAGTGCCAATCATCATACCTCCGGGAAATGCATAATTTTCCAATACAACCTGATGGATAATACCTGCACCCGGTTTCCAAAAACCAATGCCNTATTTATTCGAAACAGTTTCCAAAAAATCATATACTTCGGCATTGACATCCTTGGCAGTCTCTAAATCCCGACCGGCATCCACTTTAGCTTGAATCAAGTGATCACAATGAACAGTAGATGGAACAGCTGTTTTATTTTTCCCTGCCATCATGAATTGCAATAAGGCCATCTGTGCGGTTGCATCCTGCATTGCCACGCGATCCGGCGCAAAGTCTACATATGATTTACCTCGTTCATATTTTTCAATATTTTCATTAAACAAATGAGCATAAAGAATTTTTTCTGACAGCGTTAATGGGTGGTTAACTATTTTTCGAGCAGTATTTACTCTTGCCTCTAAAGTGTCATAGACATTCTTTATCATATTTAGGTCAAACACACTTTTTCCTATTTTTTTTAACTGATTTAAGAAATTGGAACAGATTTAATTAATTCTCGTACGATTTCAGTGGATAAACTTACAGAATCCTTTGAAAAACCTGATACACAAATTAATCTTTCTAAAATTCCCCTGCTTTTCGTTGGGAATTTTGTCCATAATACCATTATTGACTTCATTTCCTGCCTCAATCAAAAAAAAATATTTTATTTTTCTTCATGTTCAGAGCTTTACAAAGGATTCCTACACACTTAACCCATCATTATTCAATTTCAATACAGGACAATATCAGTAAATTTCAATATGAAAATGACCCGCATACCCATTTTATATCTTTTAGCTATTTCTTTTTTATATGCCGGCACGGATTGGCGTACGTTATTTTCATCAAAAGACAAATTAACCATTGAAGTTATTTTTGACATAAATGTAGATGAACAACCGGAACCTCTCACTCTACTTATCGGTTTACCATCAAATGAATTACCAAGTATCCATGCGCGGTCTTTCAATAAACGAAAATTGAATTTTGATTTTCCATTTGAAAATAGCGGTGTTAAATGGATCAACCAACAAAAAGTGCGTCAACTAGAAACGGCCACACTGGAAATACATCCTCAAACTGAGATAATTATTATTATCAAAATTTTATCATTGATATAACGTTTAATTCAAATTCCTCAAAAATAATTCGAGCTGATAAAACAACTCGATCATTCTTACATCAGCGTATATTGAATTGGAATATCGCTCAAAATTGGTTCCAACCCAAAAAAAGAAAACTGAAAAAAAGTATCGTTCTTCCTGATGGAAACTGGATAAAATTTAAAATAGATGCGGACCATATGGTTTCCATCAGCGGTTCAGAATTAATTAATTTGAGTAGTTCATTCCAGCAAAGCGATCCACGCAGTTTTATGGTTTTTACTGGTTCTACTTTGGGAAGAGATCGCAGTGTGACGGTCATTAATTCAATTGCATATAATGCTATGACGGAGAACCTAGTGGAAATAGGAATCAAAATTACCGGTGAAGAAAACGGAGTNTTGGATGCAAATGATAAAATTCTATTTTACGGACGGGGATCAAGCGGAATTGATTTGGATATTGATAAAATAGACCATCATCAAAATATTTATTTCTCCGAAAATACGTATTGGCTTCTAATTCCCCAAGACTCATCTCTTCGTGGGAAAAGGGTTACATATTTAGATAGTCATTCATCTCCCAGCCTTACATTGGATTATGCAACTTCATATATTCATATTGAAAACGATGTTTATAATCCTTTTAAAAGTGGATTGGCTTGGACGGGCCCTTCATTTGGTCGAGGAGCCAGCTANACACTCATTCCAACATTAAATGACGTCAAAACATCAGTCAATGCAGATTTTGAAATTGCCATTCGCGGCAGTTCAACAGATATTGAATACATACAAAATCCAAGGCATATTATTGATGTATATCTGAATTCAAGAGACGATCTAAAAACAAATTTCAATTATTNCGGTTTAAGCAAACAAATCAAAACTTTCACAGTTAGCGGATCAGAACTTCAAGATGAAGTTAATCTTGTTTATCTAGATAATAATTCTTCATCAAGTTATTCACTACCCCATTTCGATCACGCTACAATTAAATATGGTCGAAAACTGAATGCTGAAAACAGTCCGTTTGAGTTTTTTGCTCCAATTCATAGCAATTCAGTTGCATTTACACTAACAGGATCTTCATTACCTTCCGTCTGGGATATTACACATATCACAGAGCCAAAAATTACAGTTGTTGAAGAAAGTGGAGATGAATATACACTATCAGTCGATCTCCCAGTTGATACACTCGCACGATTTATTGTTTTTATTGAAGAGGATGTATTCCCTATCACTGAATTGGAACATGTGACGAATCATGAATTCAATGTATTGCGCAACCAAAACCCGGGAGTAGATCATCTTGTAATCGGTCCTGAAGAATTTCGGAATGCTTCTCAAGTACTCGTTGACCATCGAGGCAGCTCAAAATTTATCGCTCTTGAAATAATTTATAATGAATTTTCCGGAGGAAATGCTGATCCCACTGCCATACGTTCTTTTTTACAATGGACTCAGGAAGAATGGTCAGACCCAAAACCATATTGTGTATTGCTTATGGGAGACACCGATTACGATTACAGAAATATTAGCGGCGAATCCACAAGTAAAGTTCCGACAATTATAACTGGTTCATTTAGCAATCGGGCTGTCGATGACAGATTGGCGGCAATTAATGGACGAATACCTGATTTAGCCATAGGTCGCTTTCAAGCAAAATCTATAGGTGAAGTTGAAAACTTTGTGGATAAAATAATAGAATATGAAACAAATCCTGTCATGGGCTATTGGCGACAGCGTATTACACTTGTTGCCGATGACGGAGCACGCCCTGAAGATGGTTCTTCAGGCGGATCAATCTCTACAGGTAAAAGCCATACAAATAACTCACAAATCGTGGCTGGATGGGTTTCACCCAATATTGAAGTCAATAAACTCTATATGCTTGAATACCCTGAAGTGAGCGATGCTTCCTCCTATGGAGTCATAAAACCAGATGCAACCAATGCGCTTATGGAAATACTTTCAGAAGGGACGGCAATTATCAATTATATTGGACATGGATCAGAACATCAATGGGCACAAGAAAAACTTTTGGTTCAAGATCGGGGTGATATTGAAAGAATAAGTACGAATATGAAATTGCCCATCTGGATAGCCGGGACGTGTTCATGGGGACATTTTGATTTCCTGGATGTAGAATCATTTGCAGAAGAATTAATACGGCAACCCATGGAGGGCGCATCAGCTATAATCACAACCAGCCGAGCCATAGGTGTATCATCCAATGCAAACTATATTGTTAAAATATTTAAAGCGATCTTTCCTGATTTGGGAATTACGGATGAACCAATCGGCGTTATACTTCAATCTGTTAAAGATGGAAACAGCAGTGGTGAGTTGTTTCATTTATTTGGTGATCCTGCCATGCCCTTACCCATTCCCAATTTGACTGTTAATTTAACGGATGTAAATCCGGATACATTAAAATCTTTGGATACAGCTCGTGTATTTGGTAACCAATCATTTTCTTCAACTGCATCCGGCACCGGCATTATAAGGCTCGTAGATGCAGAACGTCAAATCACTCGACAGTATAATATTAATTCNACTACACAAGAAATTTCNTATACTCTNCCAGGNCCTACCCTTTTTAAAGGACAATTTTCAATTAANGGGACTGATTTCAGCGCTCGGTTGCGTATTCCAAAAGATATATCATATTCTTCAACTGCAGCACATTGCAATGTGTATGTACAAATGGAAACAGACCCATCTGTAGAAGCATTGGGTATGTTAGAAAATGTATTTTTAGCGGGAGGCGATCCCGTATTAGACGATCAGGGACCTATTATTTCATTTGAAACAAAATCCGGTAGACTGCTGCGTCACAATGATCATTTGCAAAGTGATGAAGATGTCTACTTGCGACT
>JGI26061J44794_1000350_pt1 | contig 20794 bp, 15 predicted proteins | sample MarorgKNORR_S2LV_5_FD_44794 | JGI IMG/M metagenome (IMG submission 44794) | reverse complement strand
GGTTTATTTGAATCACATATAGTGTCACCAACTTTTGTTTCCGACAAATTTTTAATACCTGTAATTATAAACCCAATTTCGCCTGAATTTAATTCTTGAACATCTTTAGGTTTGGGTGTGAATATTCCTACTTTCTCAACAATGTATTGTTGATTTGTTGACATCATTTTTATTTTCATATGTTTTGAAATTTTACCATCTATCACTCTTATTAAAATGACAACTCCTAAATAAGAATCATACCAACTATCAACTAATAAACATTTTAAACTTTCATTCTGTGAACCCTTGGGAGGTGGTAATGTTGCAACAATTTGTTCTAAGATTTCCTCAATTCCTTCCCCGGTCTTTCCAGAACATGAAACTGCGTTTTCAGTATCAATACCAATCACATCTTCAATTTGTTTCTTTGTTTTTTCTACATCGGAAGCAGGTAAATCAATTTTATTTAATACAGGAACGATTTCATGGTTAATGTCTAAAGCCTGATAAACATTAGCTAAAGTTTGAGCTTCTACACCCTGTGAGCTATCAACGATTAAAATAGATCCCTCACATGCATATAAAGATCTACTTACTTCGTAACTAAAATCCACATGTCCTGGAGTATCTATTATATTCAGAATATATTCCTTTCCATCTTTAGATTTATAATTCAGTTTAACTGTTTGAGCTTTAATAGTTATTCCTCTTTCACGCTCAATATCCATAGTATCTAAAACTTGCTCTTTCATTTCTCTATCTGTAAGACCGCCACATTTATGGATTATTCGATCTGCAATTGTGGATTTGCCATGATCAATATGTGCAATGATAGCAAAATTTCTAATATGATCGATGGTTGACATTACGATCTTAGTGTTGCGCCTGTAATTTCTTGAACTTTTGATATAATTTTTTTACTCACTTCTTCTATATCACTATCGCTTAAAGTTTTGTCTTTAGGTTCGAGAGTTACATTAAAAGCAATAGATTTCTTTCCTGGGGCAATATTATCTCCTTGATAAACATCGAAAATTCTTACATTCTTAATTAATTCTTTATCAATTTTCTTAACTAAATTAATAATTTCTCCAGAACTATATTTTTCATCAATAACAAAAGCAAAATCTCTAACTACTTTTTGATAATCAGAAACAATAAATTGTGGTTTTGCTTCTCTAATTTTTTTTCTTAACTCGGGTATATTGTCTAAAATGATTTCAAAACCTAAAACATTATCAGTTCTAAGATCCAATTTTTTAATAATAAATGGATGAATTTCTCCGAAGTATGCTAGTTCTGGACCACTAGATGAACCCAATGATAGCAAACCAGATCTTCCTGGATGATACCATTTTTTTGTTTTATTGCTCACAATTATCTTATCACTATTAATACCAACTTCATTTAGAGTTCTTAGAGCATCACTTTTAATGTCATAAACATCAAAGTTTCGTTCTTTTTCTATCCAATTTTTTCTAGAATACTTTCCTGTTTTAATTGCACCAATCATTGTTGATTGTTCTCCAGGTTTACTACCTTTAAAAACCGGCCCTATTTCAAACAACATTAAATCTTCAAAATTTCTATGAATATTTTTTTTTGCACTAATCATTAAATTAGAATAAAGAGACGATCTTAGAACATCTAAATCACTTGAAATTGGATTAGATAATTTAATTTCATTTTTTAATTCTGAGAAAAGATTATCTATTTTTGAATCTGTAAATGACCAGGTAATTGCTTCAGTATAACCTTTTGATGCTACAGATCTTTGAGCAAAATGAAAAAGTTTTTGTTTATTATTTAAAGTATCTTTAATATTTTCTTTTTCAGGATTTATTAAAGGTACTTTGTCATAACCTTTAATTCTTGTTAACTCTTCTATAAGATCTATATCTTCCTTTATATCTGGTCTCCAAGTAGGTGGTAAAACCTTCATTTTTTTTCCGCTCATTCTTAAAGAACATCCTAATGAAGATAAAATTTTTTTAATTTCTGCGCTTGTAATTGAAAACCCAATGACTTTTGAAAACTTTTCCGTTTCTAAATCGATTATTTTTCTTTCATCTTTTATCTTTCCTGCAATTGAAAACTTGCTTGCTTCACCGCCGCAAATATCCATTATCATGCACATACCAAGTTCTAAACCTAGTTTTATAGAATCAGGGTCTATGCCTCTTTCAAACCTATATTTTGCATCAGTATCAATATTTAGTATTTTAGAAGTTTTTCTAATTGGTGATGGAAAAAAATATGCAGATTCTAATAAAATATTTTTAGTAGAAAGTTCTGTACCAACTCTAGTTCCACCAATAATTCCTCCGAGACCTAAAACTCCCGACTTGTCACTTATTGCACACATATTATTTTGAAGTGTATATTTTTTATTGTCTAAAGCTTCAAAAGATTCGCCTTTTATTGAGTTTCTAACAATAATTTCTTGATCAATCTTATCAGCATCATAAGCATGCAAAGGTCGATTTAAATCAAACATTATATAATTGGTAGTGTCAACGATTGCTGAAACTGGTTTCAAACCTAAAGATATAATTCTTTTTTTAAGCCAATCTGGACTTTCTTTATTTTGAACATTTTTAATGTAAACACTTCCAAAAATACCGCACCCCTGTCCTTTTTCTTTTTTTATTGAAACTTTAATTGGATTTTTAAATTTTTGATTTATTTTAATAGGAGGCTGTTTTTTTAACTGACCCAAACCTGAAGATGCCAAATCCCTGGCAATACCTCGAACACCCAAACAATCAGGTCTATTCGGTGTAATAGCAATATCCATGGTTTTTTCTCCAATATTTTTAAAATATTTTTCACCAATATTTTTTTCTTTTTTATCTAGTTCAATAATTCCTTCTTTATCTGAAGATTCATTAAGTTCGTAACCTGAACAAAGCATTCCGTGAGATTCTATTCCCCTTATTTTTGCTACTTTCAATTTTATATTAGTTTTGGGAATGATTGCACCTGGAGAAGCGTAGACTGCAAACAGTCCATCCCTAGCATTTTGAGCTCCACAGACGACTTTGACTAAATTTTCAGAACCTATATCAACGTCACAAAGCTTTAATTTGTCTGCATTAGGATGTTTTTGAGATTTTACAATTTTACAAACAATAAAATTATTTAAATTAACATTTGATGATTTTATATTTTCTACCTCCAGTCCAATTTCTGTCAAACGCTCTGCTACTTGATTTAAGTTTGCTTTAGTATCTAGATGATTTTTTAACCATGATAATGAAGTTATCATCTGCTTAGACCTCTATAATTTGTTGGAATATCTAATGGATCAAACCCATAAAATTCTAACCATCTAATGTCGCTTTCGAAAAAAGCTCTGAGGTCATTTATTCCATATTTCAACATAGCCAATCGATCAATACCTACGCCGAAAGCATACCCTTGGTATTGTTTTGGATTTACTTTTGCATTTTTTAAAACGTTGGGGTGTACCATTCCACAACCAAGAATTTCTAACCATTTATTACCTTCGCCGATCTTAATTTTCCCGTCTTGTATTTTATATCCAATATCTACTTCTGCCGATGGTTCAGTAAAAGGAAAATGGCTAGGTCTGAATCTAATCTTTACTTTATTAACTTCAAAAAATTTCTTAACAAAATAATATAAGCAGCCCTTAAGGTGACCCATGTTTATATTTTTATCTATATGTAATCCTTCTAATTGATGAAACATGGGTGAATGCGTTTGATCACTATCATGTCTATAAGTTCTTCCAGGAGCAATTATTTTAAACGGCGGTTTACCTTTCAACATTGTTCTAATTTGAACAGGCGATGTATGTGTTCGTAAAAGTAAATTTAGAATAATCAAGATAAAAAGTATCATGCATATCTCGTGCTGGATGATTTTCTGGAGTATTAAGTGCAGAAAAATTGTAATATTCACTTTCTACATCTGGCCCTTCTTCAACAGAAAAACCTATTTCAGAAAAAATAGAAGTAACTTCATCAATTACCTGTGAAACAGGATGAATTTTCCCAGCAAAGTAGGTTCTTCCCGGTAAAGTTACGTCTATATTATCATCTGTAAGTTTTTTGTTTATTTCTTGATTTTGAATTTCTTCAGTTTTTTTTGAAATTAATTCTTGTAGTTCATTTTTTAATAAATTTAGTTCTGTAGCATAATCTTTTCTTTTCTCTTCTGTAATCAATCCTAGTTGCTTAAATTTTGTTGATATTATTCCATTCTTCCCAAACAATTCTGTTTTGATTTCAGTGAGTTTATTTTGATCTAAAAACTCATTTAATTTAGAAAGATATTGTTCTTTTATTTTTTTAATCTCTGACATAATTGCAGATTATTTCTTAACTGAAGAAAAACAATAGTGAAGATTAATTAAGTGCTGCTTGAGCTTTTTTAACTATAGTTTTAAATGCCTCAGGATTATCATAGGCTATTTCTGCTAGAATTTTTCTATCCAATTTAATTCCAGATTTATTTAATCCATTAATGAATTTTGAATAAGTCAAACCTTCTGCTCTAACTCCAGCATTGATTCTTTGTATCCACAATGCTTTAAAATCTCTTTTTTTGTTTCTTCTATCTCTGTAAGCATATTGCATAGCTTTTTCGGCAGCTTGCTTAGCAATTCTAATTGTATTTTTTCTTCTGCCCCACTGTCCTTTAACAGCTTTAAGAACTTTTTTATGTTTAGCTCGACTTGTAACTCCTCTTTTTACTCTAGCCATTTCAACCTCTTAAATTATAAGGCATGTAGGATTTAACTATTTTGCTGTCTTGTTTGGACATAATAGTCGTGCCTCTTTGTTTTCTAATTTGTGAATTCGTTCTTTTGATCATACCATGCCTTTTTCCAGCTTGAGCCATTACCACTTTGCCTTTAGCTGTAATTTTAAATCTTTTTTTTGCTGAACTTTTGGTTTTTAATTTTGGCATGATGCCGGGAGTTATACAAATATTAATATTAATTTACAACCAGAATTATTGCCTATAAAGGCTGGATAACCATGACAATTTGCTTTCCATCAAACTTTGGTTGGAGTTCTACTCTTCCAATTTCTTGCATATCTTGTTTAATTTTCTCCATTAACTCATCTCCAAGATGTGGGTGCCGAAGTTCTCTTCCTTTAAACTTAATAGTAAACTTTACTTTATCTCCCTTTGATAAAAATTTTTGAGCATTTTTAATTTTAAAAGAATAATCATGAATTTCTGTTACAGGTCTAAGTTTAATTTCTTTTAATTCTATTTTTTTTTGTTTTTTTTTTGCTTTGTTTGCTTTTTTTTGTTGGTCATACTTGAATTTTCCCATATCCATTATTTTGCAAACAGGTGGATTTGCATTAGGAGCAATTTCGATTAAATCTAAACCTTCGTCTTTAGCTTTTGCAATAGCCTCTTTCAAATTTAATATTCCTAGATTTTCGCTTTCATTTGTAATTACTTGTACCTCAGGAGAAGTGATTTTATAATTTGATCGAGGACCTTTAAATTTGGTTCTTCTTTGAAAATAATTTTTTTTAAAATCTGCCACTTAATTTGATGGTGCTTTATTCAAAGCAGAAAATTTTTTTAGAAATGTATCAACTTCCATATTTTCTTGTTTATTAGAGTCCAATCTTCTAATAGTTACTGTGTTACTGTCAACTTCTTTTTTCCCACAAATTAACAAAAGTGGTATCTTTGATAAAGAATGCTCTCTAATTTTATAGTTTAAATTATGATTTTTTAAGTCAACTTCACATTTAATACCTGTTTTTTTTATTTTATCATAAACTTTTTTTGCATAAGTATCGAAATCATTAGAAACTGGAATAACTATTGCTTGTAAAGGTGAAATCCAAAATGGCAGTTTACCTGAATAATGTTCAATTAAAATTCCAATAAATCTCTCTAGTGAACCAAACAAAGCTCTGTGCAACATAACAGGAATTTTTTTTGAACCGTCTTTGTCTATAAATGTGGCACCTAGTCTACCTGGCAAGTTTAAATCAACTTGTAAAGTTCCACATTGCCAATCACGACCAATACTATCTCTAAGTACAAAATCAATTTTTGGTCCATAAAATGCACCTCCGCCTTTATTAATTTCATATTTTAGTTTTGTTTGTTTTATTGCTTTTAATAATGCAGTTTCCGCTTTATCCCAAATTTTATCATCTCCCACTTTTTTTTGTGGTCTATCAGAAAACTGTAATAGAACATTTGTAAAGCCAAGATCTTTATAAATTTCTAATATCAAATTTGTTACACTTAAACATTCATTAGTAATTTGATCTTCAGTGCAAAAAATATGAGCATCATCTTGAGTGAATGCTCTAACTCTTAACAAGCCATGTAAAGCGCCCGATGGTTCATAACGATGTACTTTTCCGAATTCAGACATCTTTAAAGGTAAATCTCTGTAGCTTTTTAAACCTTGATTAAAAACCTCCACGCAGCCCGGACAATTCATTGGTTTAATTGCAAATATTTTTTCATCAGGTGTTGTAGAAGTATACATATGTTCTCCAAATTTTTCCCAATGTCCTGATTTTTCCCACAATGATTTATCTAAAATTTCTGGAGTATTTATTTCTTTATAACCAGCTTCATCTTGTTTACCCCTCATATAAGCAATCAGTTTTTGAAAAAGATTCCAACCTTTGTAGTGCCAAAAAACTGAACCTGGACTTTCTTCTCTGAAATGAAATAGATCCATTTCTTTACCAAGTTTCCTATGATCTCTTTTTTCAGCTTCTTCAATTCTTTTTAAATATTCATCTAAATCTTTTTGAGTTGACCAACTTGTTCCATAAACTCTTTGTAGCATTTCATTGTTAGAATCACCCTTCCAATAAGCTCCTGACACTTTTGTAAGTTTAAAAAATTTTCCTATTTTTCCTGTAGATAGTAAATGAGGTCCCTTGCATAGATCGTGCCATTTTCCATGAAAGTATATTGAAACCTCTTCATCTTTTGGAATGTTTTGAATTATTTCTGCCTTATAGGTTTCGCCATTTTTATTAAAATGATTTATTGCTTTTTCGCGATTCCAAACTTCCCTACGCGTAGGTTCATCCCTTTCAATAATTTCATGCATTTTCTTTTCTATTTTTTCTAGATCTTCCTTGGTAAAAGACTCTTTTCTAGCAAAGTCGTAATAAAACCCATTTTCTATTACTGGTCCAATTGTAACTTGTGTGCCTGGAAAAAGTTCTTGAACTGCCCATTGCAAGTATATGAGCTGTATCATGCCTGATTGTTTCAAGTCCTTCATTATCCTTAGATGTAAAAATCTTAATTGAACAATCTTTTTCAATTGTGTAACTTAAATCTTTTAGTTCACCATCTACACTCATAATAAGTGCTTGCTTTGATAATGACTTGCTAATTTTTTCAGCAATCTCTAATCCGTTTATTTTATTTTGGAAGTTTAATTTATTTCCGTCTGGTAGAGTTATATTTGGCATTTAATTAAATAATTTCTTGTACTCTGAATAAGTAGAAAAACACATTTTTTCAACATTAAATTTCTTCATCACATTTTTTCTACCTTCAATGCCCATTGATTTCAATGTTTCGTCATTTAAATCAAAAATATGAGAAAGTTTTTGACTTAATAAATCAGAGTTGCCCGCAGGATATAAAAAACCTGTTTTTTCATCAATTATTGTCTCATTAGAACCACCAATGTTGCTAGCAATAATAGGTTTTTCCATGGCTTGTGCTTCTACTGCAACTCTTCCAAATGCTTCCGGTTCAATAGAACTTGATATCACAATATCGGAAATTTTATAAGCGATAGGCATTAGTTCAAAGTTATCAATAAAAATTACATCATTAATTAATCTGTACTGCTCAACAAGTCTTATAAGTCTTTTTTTATAAATTTTTCTACCTTGGTCACTACCAAGAATAACTGCAATAAATTTTTTTTGTGGTTCATTAATTTTAAGCTTATTTAAAGCTTCTAAAAAAATTTCATGACCTTTCCAAGCTGTAATTCTGGCAGGAAGAATTATAACTTTTTTTTCTTTATCAATTTTCCACTTATTTATTAATTGTACTTCGTCTTGTTCTTTAATTTTTTTTGGATCATAATAATCAGTATTTATACCTCTAAAGATAACTAAAAATTTTTTTTCAGGTTTAAGATATTTTGAATAATTTTCATTTATATGTGAAAAAATAAAATTTGATCCAGCAATTATTAAGTTTGATCTTACCATTACTGAGTTATAAAATTTTTTTATGTTGCTTTTAAAATTAAATGTTCCATGAAATGTTGTAACAAACTTTCTACCGGTTATTTTAGTTGCAATTAAGCACGACCAAGCAGGTGCTCGGCTTCTTGCATGTACGATATTTATATTTAATATTAGTATAATAATTGTTAATATAATTGCATTTAACAATATTAAAATTGGATTTTTACTCTGTACTGGTAGCCTAATTAATTTTACTTTCTTTCTATTGATATATTTGGTTAATGTGCCGCCACTAGTAACTATATAAGATGAGCAATCATTTTCATAAAGATAGTGAGCAAGATCGTAACAGCCTATCTCCGCTCCCCCATATCCTAATTTTGGAATAACTTGTAAAACTTTTAATTTAAATGGCATTTAATAATCAATTATAATATCACATTATTTAATTATCTTTTATGAGTAAATTTAGATATTTGAAAATTTCCAAGACTAAAAAATTAAGGTGCATATTTTTAAATACTAATTCTAAGCTATTTGTAGTTTTTCTTCATGGATTTATGTCTGATTTGGAAGGTGAAAAACCTAAAGCTTTTCAAAGATATTGTAAAAAAAAAAAACTAGGATTTCTTGCATTAGAATATTCTGGGCATGGGAAATCTTCAGGAAAATTTACTAAAGGAAATGTAAGTAAATGGACTAAAGAAATTAAATACACAATAAAAAAAATTGTAAAAAAAAATAATTTTATTTTAATAGGTTCAAGCATGGGATCTTGGTTATCATTAAATCAATTCAAATATTTTAAAAAACAGATTAAAGGATTCATAGGGATTGGCTCTGCACCAGAATTTTTGGAAAGATTAATGTGGAATAAATTTACAAAAAAAATGAAGAAAGAAACTATTAAAAATGGAATATATTATTTAAAGCATGGAAACTATGAATATCCTATTTCATTACAATTAATAAAAGATGGTAGAAAAAATAAAGTATTTAGTAAGAAAATAAGATCAAAAATTCACGTAACTATGATTCATGGAAGTAAAGACGAAGCAGTTCCAATCATTTATTCAAGAAAAATTCTAAGGCTGTTTAGTAAATCTAAAAAAAGATTAACAATTGTTAAAAATGGAGATCACAGTTTATCGTCTGCAAAAAATTTAAAAATATTATTGAAAGAGTTAGATTTACTTATAAAATTCATTAATTAACTTGCAATACCAACTATTTTTTTAGTTGATATTGGATTTTCTAATTTATCCAACATTTCTTTAGGACAGACTTGAATAAAATTATAAATTTCTTTATCAAAATTATTTATTATTTTTTTTGATAGTTCAGAACTTGTTTCGCTATAGTGTTCCTCTATTAAGGCTTTAAGATATTTAATCCAATATTGAGTTTGAATTTTTTGCCAAATAACTGAATCGGGATTCACATATTTTTCAAAATCTAAAAATGGATCATAAATAAAAGCTATACCTCCTGTCATACCAGCTGCAAAATTATCTCCTACTTTTCCTAAAATAACAACTACACCTTCTGTCATGTATTCACATCCATTAGAATCACATCCTTCTATTACTGATAAAGCTCCTGAATTTCTAACAGCAAATCTTTCGCCTGCTTTACCCGATGCAAATAATTTTCCTGAAGTAGCTCCATATAAGACTGTATTGCCTATAATTGTATTTTCATCACTTTTTAAATTACTTGTCTTTGGTAGACGAATTACTAATTTAGCGCCGGATAATCCTTTACCAACATAATCATTTGCATCTCCAAATAATCTTAATTTTAATCCTTTAATTCCAAATGCACCAAATGATTGACCCGCAGAACCATAAAGATCAATAGAAATAAAATCATCAGGCAGCTTTTTATTATTAAATTCCTTATAAATATAATGTGATAGTCTAGTACCAACCGCTCTATGGATATTTTTTATATCGTATGATTTATATATTTTTTCTTTATTGTTAAATTTTTCTTTTATATCTTTGTAAATTTGCTCATCCAAAGTATCAGGTACTTTATTAATAATTTTTTTTTCACAATATCTCTTATTTTCACCAGGATCAGCTTGAACAAACAATGGGTTTAAATCTAGATCATCAAGACTTTCTGAACCTTTGCTTACCTGTCTTAATAAATCAGTTCTGCCAATAATTTCATTTAACGATTTAAAACCTAAACTTGCTAAAATCTCCCTTACCTCTTCAGCAATAAAAGTAAATAGATTAACTACTTTTTCTGGTGTGCCTGTAAATTTTTCTCTAAGTTTTTCATCTTGAGTACATACCCCTACTGGACATGTATTTGAATGACATTGTCTTACTAATATACAACCCATTGCTACAAGCGACGTAGTTCCGATTCCAAATTCTTCTGCTCCCATCATTGCTGAGATTACAATATCTCTTCCTGTTTTTATTCCACCATCTGTTCTTAGAGTTACACGATGTCTTAGATTATTTAATGTAAGTATTTGATTAGNTTCTGTAAGTCCCATCTCCCAAGGTATGCCAACATATTTTATGCTTGTTTGAGGACTTGCTCCTGTACCTCCAGAATGACCAGAAATTAAAATAATATCAGCTTTAGCTTTTGCAACNCCTGNAGCAATTGTCCCAACACCACTTGATGCAACTAATTTTACTCCAACTCGAGCATTTGGATTAACCTGTTTTAAATCATAAATTAATTGTGCAAGATCTTCTATTGAATAAATATCATGATGAGGCGGAGGCGAAATAAGAGTAACTCCTGGAGTTGAGTGTCTTAATTTTGCAATATCTTTTGTAACTTTAAAACCTGGTAATTGTCCTCCCTCTCCAGGTTTTGCACCTTGTGCTATTTTTATTTCTATTTCATTACAATTGTTTAAATAATCAATTGTAACACCAAATCTAGCAGAGGCTATTTGTTTTACTCTAGAGTTCGAACTATCTCCATTTTCTAAAATTTTGAACCTTTTTGGATCTTCTCCTCCCTCNCCACTGCAAGAAGCTCCCTTAATTCTATTCATGCCAATTGCAAGAGTTTCATGTGCCTCTTGTGATAAAGCTCCATGTGACATGCTTCCACTCCCAAATCTTTTTAATATTTCTGTTTTATCTTCGACTTGTGAAATATCTATTGGCTTATTTTTATTTTTGAATCCTATTAAATCTCTAAGATTAATTGGTGGTAAATTATAAATTGCTTTAGTGTATTTTTTATAAGTTTCATAAGACTTATTAGCAACAGCATGCTGCAACATATGAATTAAATTTCCTTGATACTGGTGTGTTTCGCCATTCCTTCTATATTTATAAATTCCCCCAATTGGTAAAACGCTTATGTTTTCTTTAAATGCTTGATCGTGAATTTNCCTGATTTTTTTTTCAATTCCAATTACACCAATTCCAGAGATTTTAGATGTAATTCCTGGAAAAAATTCAGATACTAATGATCTACTTAATCCTACCGTTTCAAAATTACCTCCTCCTCTATATGAGCTTAATACTGAAATACCCATCTTGGACATAATTTTTAAAAGACCATTATTTACTGCTTGAATGTAACGCTTAACACATTCATCTATGGTTAATTTACCAAATAATTTCTTTTCATATCTTTGATGTATTGTATCTAAAGCCAAATATGGATTTATCGTTGTGGCTCCAACACCTAATAAAGTAGCATATGAATGAGTGTCTAATGCTTCACCTGTTTGAATATTAAGAGAAACATATCCTCTTAATCTCATTTTAATTAAGTAAGAATTGATAGCTCCTACTGCTAAAAGCATAGGAATAGGTATCTTATTTTCATTTAAATTTTTATCAGTTAAAATTATTTGTTTTATACCTTCTCTAACAGCTATCTCTGATAAATTAATAATGTTATCTAAACTTTTTTTTAACGTAGAAGTTTTTTCAAATGTACAGTTAATAATAGTAAAACTTTTCTTAAAATATTCTTTGAATTTTAAAAATTGTGAATTTGATAATATTGGACTATCTAAAACATAAATATTTTCTTTAGTTAAATTATTAAAATCTAAAATATTTCCCATATTTCCAAATCTAGTTTTTAAACTCATAACTTTATTCTCTCTTAAAGAATCAATTGGTGGATTTGTAACTTGACTAAAATTCTGCCTGAAATAATGGTTAAGTGGTCTATATCTATCGGATAAAACAGCAACTGGAGTATCATCACCCATAGATCCGGTCGCTTCTTTAGATTCNTCTACCATTGGGTGTAAAATTAATTCTAAATCTTCAATACTTAGTCCAAAAACATACTGTCTTTTTCTTAACTCATCTCCATAGAAAATTCTTTTTTCATTTTTAACATAAAACTTTTTATCAAGATCAATAATTTGATTATTGAAATGCTTGTACTNTTTTGCAAGGTAATTTTTAATTTGAATATTGTGAAAGACGTTTCCTTTATCTAACTTAATACCTATGATTTGTCCTGGCCCCAATCTACCTTTGCTTACGATTTTATTTTCTTCTAAAGATACCATTCCAGTTTCGGACCCAGCAAATAGAAGTTTATCTTTAGTAACAATATATCTTAAGGGTCTTAATCCATTTCTATCGTTTGCAACAATAGCCCAATCATTATCTGTTGCAGCAATAGCAGCNGGTCCATCCCANGGTTCGATGGTACTATTTAAAAAATTAAATAGTTGTTGGTGATTTCTTGGCAATGTTTTGCTTTTTTTTGACCAAGCATCTGGAATTAACATCAATTTTGCGAGAGGCGCAGAATGTCCAGACCGGTTTAACAATTCAAATACGTTATCTAGTGCAGCAGAATCGGAATTACCTGAACTTATAACTGGTTTAAGATCTTCCTCCATTCCTTTAAACAGTTCACTATTCATCTCTTGTTCGTGAACTTTCATCCAATTAATATTGCCTTTTAATGTATTTATTTCTCCATTATGTGCTAAAGCCCTAAATGGCTGTGCAAGATCCCAACTAGGAAAAGTATTCGTAGAATATCTTTGATGAAAAATTGCAAATCTAGAAATAAATCTTTCGTCTTGTAAGTCGGGATAAAATTCGGACAATGTTTCAGCAAGAAACATGCCTTTATAAATTATCGATTTTGAACTAAATGAACATATGTAAAAATCTTTTAATTGAGAATTTAAAACTTTTTTTTCTATTTTTCTTCTAATTATATAAAGTTGTCTCTCAAGTTCTTTGTCTTTAAGAGTACTGTTATTTGATTTGAAAATAACTTGACTGATTTCAGGTCTTGTCAGTTCTGCTTTAACTCCAAGCACACTAGTATTAATTGGGACCTGTCTCCATCTATAAATATAATAATTATTGCTTAAAAGTTCTGTTTCAATCAATGTTTTACATTCTTCCTGAGAGTTATAATCATTGCGAGGCAAAAAAATCATTCCAACGCAAATCTCTCCGCCGTCATATTGACGACCATAGTTTTCAATTTTTTCTTTAAAAAAATTAGTTGAAATTTCTATATGTATTCCAGCACCATCTCCGGTTTTGCCATCAGCATCTACTGCTCCACGATGCCAAACAGCTTTTAATGCTTCAATCCCATACTCAACAATTTTTCTCGATTTCTTTCCTTCCGTAGAAACTACAAGACCAACGCCACATGAATCGTGTTCCATATTTGGATTGTAAACTTTTCCATTAATTAATTTTTTTAAATTTTTTTTATAAAGCTTCATATTATGCTAAGCAGCTTTAATTTTTTGATATGATTTTTTTTTCAAATATTTTTCAATTGAAATTGCAACATCTCTTCCATCTTTAATAGCCCATACTACTAATGATGCTCCTCTAATTATGTCACCAGCAGCATATACACCTGGTATATTTGTTTCCATAGTATCAAAGTTAGTTTTTATTGTTCCCCATTTTGTTAATCGAAGTTGATCTTCGCAAAATAATTTTGGTAATTCTTCAGGATCAAAACCTAAAGCTTTTATTATAATATCAACCTTTAGCTCATATTCAGAATTCTCTTGAACGATTGGTTTACTTCTTCCACTTTCGTCAGGTTCGCTTAATTTCATTTTTTCTACTATTAGACTTTCAATTTTACTAGTTCCCTTAAATTCTTTTGGATTAGATAACCATACAAAATCAACCCCTTCTTCTTCAGCATTTGCAACTTCTCGAGCAGAACCCGGCATATTTTCTCTATCTCTCCTGTATAAACACTTTACAGATTTTGCATTTTGTCTTACCGATGTTCGAACGCAATCCATTGCTGTATCTCCGCCACCAATTACAACAACATTTTTTCCTTCTGTATTTAATGTTCCATTGTCAAACATTTCAACTTTATCTCCTAAACCTTTTTTATTTGATGCTGTTAAAAATTCCATTGCTGGAAATATATTTTTTAAATTATTTCCTGGTATATTGGCTTCTCTTGCTTTGTAAACTCCTGTGGCAATTAAAATTGCATCATGTTTTTCTCTAAGTTCTTTTAAAGATGAATTTTTTCCTATTTCATAATTTTGAATAAGCTTTATTCCACCTTCCATAAGCAACTTTGTTCTTCTTTCAACTACAAATTTTTCTAATTTGAAATTTGGGATACCGTAAATCAGTAATCCGCCTGGACGATCATAGCGATCATAAATAGTAATTTGATATCCTTTTTTTCTAAGTTGTTCTGCACAAGCAAGACCTGCTGGACCTGCTCCAATAATTCCTACACTTTCTTTTTTTTCTTTAAATACATTTATGGGTTTTATCCAACCGTTATTCCAAGCGTTTTCAGTTAAAAATTTTTCTATTGAACCAATGGTGACGGTTCCGTGTCCTGATTGTTCAATTACACAATTGCCTTCACACAACCTATCTTGAGGACAAATTCTTCCACAAACTTCAGGCATATTATTAGTGCTTTCAGATAACTGGTAAGCTTCTTCCAGTCTTCCCTCTGCGGTCAGCTTTAACCAATCAGGTATGTTGTTGCTTAATGGGCAATGTATTTGACAAAATGGCACCCCACATTGAGAACATCTGCTTGATTGCTCTTTTGCCTTTTCATTTATAAATTCGTTATATATTTCTCTAAAATCCTCTTTTCTATCTAAAACCTCCCTTTTAGGTGGACTTTGTTTACCTGTTTTTACAAATTTAAGCATTTTCTCTGTCATAACTGATGAAACATATATTAGTAGATGAGCGACTAAAAGAACAACTAGGTCAATATTTATGTCCTATAAATTAGAAAAGTAAGCAATTTGTTGCTTTTTTACACTTATGCATACCTCTTATGCTGTCAAGTAATTGCTTTATTTTAAGAATATTTCGTTTACCAAATAGTAATCTCTAATGTTAACTAATTATTTTGAAACTTTCACGCTGTCATTCATTCAAGGAGTTTCTGAATTTTTACCTATTAGTTCTTCTGCACACCTTTTGTTAACTTCTAAACTTTTTAATTATAAATCTAGCTCTTTAATAATTGATATAAGCTTACATTTAGGATCTCTTCTTGCGATAATATTTTATTTCAGAAAAGATTTAATAAATTTTTTTCAAAATAAAAATTTGGCATTACTCATAATATTTGGCTCAATTCCATTAATAGTTTTTGGATTTGTATTGCACGCTAGTAATTTAATTTATTATTTAAGAAATATTGAAATAATAGCATGGACTACATTAATTTTTGGTATTCTTTTATATTTTTCTGATAGATTTAAAATAAAAAAAAGTTTTGATAACGATCTTAATTTAAAAAATATTTTAATAATTGGTTTATTTCAAATTTTAGCATTAATACCTGGTGTCAGTCGATCTGGAATTGTAATTACCGCAAGCCGTTTTTTAAATTTTGACAGATATGACTCATTAAAAATTTCATTTTATTTATCAATACCCGCTTTAGCCGGAGCAAGCGTACTAGGTTTAAAAGATGCTTTTAATCAGAATATAGAGTTTAGTTTTTTAATAGTATTTGCTACCATTAGTTCTTTTATAATTTCTTATTTAACTATTAAATATTTTTTAATTTTTGTAAAAAATTTTTCTTTAAATGTGTTTGTTTTTTATAGAATCTTTTTAGCTTTAATACTTTTTACAATTATTTATTATTAAATTATAACTTTTTAAATTTTATTTAATTGTTATTCTATGCATTATTCGATTTCCATTAAAAGGAGTGGCTTGATGAAGCATAGATCGATTGTCCCATATTGCTAAGGAATTTTTTTCCCACTCAAAAGCAAAAATAAATTTTTTCTTAATTTGATGTTTAAATAAAAAATTTTTAATTTTTTTTTCATCCTTAACATTAATATTCAAAAAATTTTCAACATGCCCTGGACTACAATATATAGCTTTATGGTTATTAATTTTTCTAATAATATTATGAATTGCTTTAAAATCTTTTGACTTTCCAGTACCTTTTTCTTTTTCTCTTTCAAGTCGTGTTATTGAGATCGGACCAGATGAAGAAAATACTGCTTTTAAATTTTCAAATTTTTTTTTATATATTTTGGGTAAATTTTTATATGCTAAATATTGTGAAGCAAATTCAGTATTTCCAAGGCCTCGAGGTGGCACTAATTTAGCTAACAAAATTGTAAACTTTGGTGGTTTTTTTGTGTAACTTGAGTCTGTATGAAATTGTTCTCCAAAGCTAGGTCCTCTATCAGAAACTTTTCTTTCTACAACTGTAATCTCAGGAAATTTAGAACTTAGCCCCTTTAACATTGGGTAATCTGCTACATGACCGAATTTTTTTGCAAATAAAATATAAGATCTTGAATCTAAATTCTGATTTCTAAAAAAAACCATACCATATTTGTTTAATGAATTTTTTATTAGTTTAATTTGTTTTTTGTTAACTAATTTTAAATTACAAATTATTTTAGCGCCAATATTTTTTTTACAGGGTCTAATTTTGAATTTATATTTTTTTATCATAAATTGGCAGAAGTTGAGAAATCAAAACACCAAAAAATATAAGCAAACATCCAAATATATTGCCGAATCCTAAAATTTGATTCAGAATTATCCATGCAGATATTGTTGCAAAAACTCCTTCTAAAGACATAATAATTGCTGCAGGTGCAGGTGAAATATGTTTTTGACCAACAAGTTGTAAAACAAATGCTGCACCTCCCGATAAAACACCTGCATATAATATTTCATATGTTTCTAGTATTATTTTAGAAAAATCGATTTCCTCAAATATAACTACTAATAAAAAAGATAGTACTGCAACGGCTAAATTTTGTAATAAAGCTATAAAAAAAGGTAAGTTAAATTTCGCTATTAGTTTCCCAATATAAATAATATGTAAAGCCCAAAATATAGCTCCTATTAATACTATTCCATCTCCTAAACTAACAGCAGCATCACTAAAATCAGATATAAAATATCCTCCAAGTATACAAACAAAAACCGAAGGCCACACTGACCAGTGAAGCTTGTCAGAGAAAAGAAAATAAATAATTATTGGAACTAATGGTACATAAAATATTGTAAAAAATGCCGAATTCGAAACATTAGTATAAATTAATGAAACTTGTTGTAATGCAGTTCCTAAAAATAATGATACTCCCACTGGTATCATTAACTTAAAGAATTCTTTTTTTTTTGGAATTACAAAATTTGATATTTTTTTTTTTTCAAATATTAATACAAAAGGCATGACAGCAAAAAAAGCTACAAAAAATCTTGCTGAATTAAAAGTAAAAGGACCTATATTATCCATCCCAGTATCTTGAGCTATAAAAGTTGTACCCCAAATTAACGTACAAACAATTAGACAAAGAAATGAAATAAATTTTTTCATTATGGAAATATTTATATAGCTAATCTGTAGGCGAAATTTTTTCCAATATTTTCTTTTAATTCATTACAAAATCTTGCTGCTTCAGCACCATCTATTATTCTGTGGTCATAAGATAAGGACAGTGGAAGCATGTTTCTCTTCTGAAATTCATTATTAATTAAAACTTGTTTGTAATAAGTTCTTCCCACTCCTAAAATTGCAACCTCAGGATAATTTATTATAGGGGTAAAAAAATATCCTCCTATACCTCCTAAACTAGTTATGGTCATTGACCCTCCAAAAAATTCTTTTTTATCAATTTTTAAATTTCTACATTTATCACTTATATCCTTAAGTTCTTCACTTAATTGATTTAGATTTTTATTATTTGCGTTTCTTACTTTTGGTACCATTAAGCCATGTTTTGTATCCACTGCTATACCAATATGAAAATATTTTTTTAAAGTCATTTTTCCATTATCGATGTCATCAATTGAACAATTAAAATTTGGATATTTTATCAAAGCAGAAACTAATGATTTAATTATAAAAACTAAAGGGGTAATTTTTTTTTTATGACCAGTATTTATGTCAGTTAATGAAGATCTAAATAGCTCAAGCTCTGTAATATCTGCTTCATCATGATGTGTGACATGAGGAATTTTTGTCCACGAGTTAGAAAGATGAAGTGCGGCTATTTTCTTTACTCTAGGCATATCTTTTATTTCCACTTCACCAAAATCAGAGTGTTTAAATTCACTTTGTATTTTTTCTTGTTTTTTATTACTTTGATGAAAATTTTTTGACTGTATCAGTTTTTTATTTATAAAACTTTTTACATCATATTCTGTTATTCTGCCTTTTCTTTCTGACCCTTCAATTTGTTCAATATTTGCGCCTAGTTCTCTGGCAAATTTTCTTATCTTTGGAGTTGCAAATATTTTTTTATTTACTGACATTTTTTACAATTTTGTTGGAAATGGTTTTTCTGGATCAATATTATATTTTTTGATAGCTTCTTTAGCATATTTTGAAGGTATTAATTGTTCTTTTGCTAGAACACTCAATGAATATGTAACTAGATGTTCTTTATCTATTTCAAAAAATTTTCTTAAATTCTTTCTAGTATCACTTCTTCCATATCCATCTGTTCCGAAAGAATAAAAGCTTTTTCTAATAAATGGTCTTATCTGATCTGAATTTAAACGTATATAATCAGATGCAGAAACGATTGGACCTTCTGTTGTTGACATGCACTTTTCAATGTAGTTTTTTTTAGGTTTTTTATCTGGGTTTAAAAGATTATATCTTTCTACTTCTAAAGCTTCTTTTCTTAATTCGTTAAAACTTGTAACGCTCCACACATTGCTGTCTATTTGATAATCTTTTTGTAAAATTTCAGCAGCAGCTAGCATTTCTCTTAGAATTGTGCCCGATCCTAGTAATTGAATTTTAGTTTTTTTATATTTGTTTAATTCTTTAAATAAATACATACCTTTTAAAATTCCATCTTCAACACCCTTGCCTTTTGGCATTTCTGGATGTGGATAATTTTCGTTCATAGTAGTTATATAATAAAAAATATTTTCTTGTTTTTCATACATTCTTCTTAAACCTTCTCGAAATATAGTCGCTAACTCATATCCAAATGTGGGATCATAAGATTTACAATTTGGTATTACTGAAGACAAAATATGACTATGTCCATCACCATGCTGCAATCCTTCGCCAGCAAGAGTAGTTCTGCCTGCTGTAGCTCCTATCAAAAAACCCCTTGTTTGTGCATCTCCAGCTGCCCAAGCAAAATCTCCAATTCTTTGGAAACCAAACATTGAATAAAAAAGATAAATTGGGATCATTTCTAAATCATGATTTGTATAAGAAGTACCAGCTGCAATCCATGATGACATTGCTCCTGCTTCTGTAATACCTTCCTCCAATACCTGTCCTTTAATATCTTCTCTATAAGAGCTAAGCTGTTCAGAATCTACCGGTTCATATTTTTGTCCTTCATGAGCATAAATCCCAATTTTTTGAAAAAATCCTTCCATTCCAAATGTTCGTGCTTCATCTGGAATAATTGGAACTAAACGTGAGGCAACATTTTTGTCACGAAGCAAACTGGTTAACATCCTTACTAAAATCATTGTTGTAGACATTTCTTTTTTCCCTGTTGATTCTTTCATAGCACTAAAAACATCTACTGAAGGAGTTTTAATTGATTTAGCGAAAGAAGATCTTTCGGGCAGATTGCCTCCTAATTTTAATCTACACTCTTTTAAATATTTTATTTCAGGAGAATTTTCTGGTGGCTTATAGTACTCAATATTTTTTACTTGTTCGTCAGTTAAAGGCACATCAAATCTATCTCTATAATATAATAAGTCTTCTTCACCTAATTTTTTTTGTTGGTGAGTTGTGTTCATACTTTCTCCTGATTTGCCCATTCCATAACCTTTAATAGTTTTTGCCAATATTACTGTAGGACTACCGGTGTGTTGCATTGCTGAATGATATGCTGCATAAACTTTATGTGGATCATGACCACCTCTATTTAATTTCCAAATATCTTTATCTGTCATCTGAGATACAAGATCTAATAATTCGGGATATTTTCCAAAAAAATTTTCTCTTACATATGCTCCTCCTTTTGCTTTAAAAGCTTGATACTCACCATCAACTGCTTCACCCATGCGTCTAATTAACATTCCAGTTTTGTCTTTTGCTAATAAAGGATCCCAATAAGATCCCCAAATAACTTTAATCACATTCCAACCAGCTCCCCTAAATATTCCTTCCAATTCTTGTATAATTTTTCCATTACCTCTTAC
>JGI26061J44794_1000345_pt1 | contig 20949 bp, 17 predicted proteins | sample MarorgKNORR_S2LV_5_FD_44794 | JGI IMG/M metagenome (IMG submission 44794) | reverse complement strand
TTCCATAGTGATAAATTTATCCTCAGGAGAATAGTTTTCTATATAATCTCTTATATCCTTTTTATAAATGTCTTCGGGATGGATATTAAAAAGTTGGTTGGCTTTATTATTGGTGCGCAAAATAATCCCATTATTATCAATTGCAATAATAGCTTCATTTGCATTGGTAAAAAGTCCAAATGCCAGCTCTCCCACAGGGAAGGAAATAAAGTGATATTTCAATATGGCTGGTAAAATAAAAAATGCCTGTAAGCAGGTTATTGTCGAACCCAAGCGCCAGTCAAAGTTTAATCCCAAATAAAATGGGATGACATCAGTACCCACACCAACAGCCAGGACAAAGATAATTCCCGTAATTATTAGCTTTAACTGTAAATTTAATATTTCATTTTTTGTTTTTCTTAATCTGTTAATGATTAGATAAATACTATATAAGCTTGGGAAACAAATAATTAATACAAGAGTTAATAGAAACAAATTGTTGGGTAGGGCTGACATTTTCGTAGTGAAACTGATAATCAGTGCGAGTGGATATAGCCAGGCAAAAAATTTGAATATGGTATCATATTTTTTTTCTAGCAATACATAGATGAAATGGAGCATCCCGATGCCCAGGTACAGCCAGAATATGGACAAAATTCGGAGATAATAGAGTGGTGTGGGTTCATCAAAAATTAATCTACCGATTAAATCCAAAAGCAGCCAACCCATGATTGAACCTATATAAATCAGGTAGGCTTTGCTGAGTGGACTGGTCCTGTTTAGTGCAAAAACATAAGTCCAGGCAAATAAGTGGATTATCAATCCAATGGTTAATATATATATAGATGGATGCAGATTTTTCTCCTAAAGCATTAAACTAGCTCTTTTAAAAGTCAGGAAATATAAAGGTCTCTCAGGAAAAACGCAAATTTTTCCGGCATACTGAAAAACAGGCTTAAAAAGTGGTTTTATCCATTTAAATTGATTTTACAACATTATAAATTGCCTCAGCAATATTATCAATTTGCCAGGTTTCTATAGTAAGTGCGGGAGCTATGCGCACGGTGCTGTGATGAGTTTCTTTGGCATAGACACCATTTTTTAAAAGTTCCAGTGAAATCTGATGCCCATCTAATTTGGGATCATCATACATTTCAAAGGCTGTTAATAACCCCAAGCCTCTAACTTCTTTAATTTTGTCTGGGAATTCGTTTTTCATATTTTCAAAGTGGCTCATAAGTTGAGCGCCCCTGATTTTTGCATTTTCAGCAAGTTTTTCTTCTATTAACACCTTAATAGCATACACACCAACAACAGCGCCAAGAGGATAACCACCAAAAGTAGACCCTTCAGATCCAGGGGTTAATACACCAATCACCTCATCCGTTCCGGCCACAAATGACACGGGGAGTATTCCGCCTCCGGCAGCCTTACCACAACCCATCAAATCAGGTTTCACATCAAATAGTTGATGAGCGAAGTTGGCTCCGGTTCTGCCAAACCCGGTTTGTACTTCATCCAAGGCAAGGAGAATATTATGCTGATCACATAGCGCTCGGACCTGGGTCCAGTAATCATCATTCGGCACAATTACACCAGCCTCACCCTGGACGGGCTCAACCAAATAAGCTGCAATTTTTTCACCCTTCTCCTCAAAAAGAGATGTGAGAGCATCAATATCATTAAACGCTACCAGTTCAATCCCCGGTACAAAAGGACCAAACCCCTCCCTTGCATCAGGGTCATCTGACATGGACACGGCTGTTACAGTTCTGCCATGAAAATTCCCCTTTGCAGCTACAATAATAGCCTCATTTTCAGGAATGCCTTTTATCTTATATCCCCATCGTCGGGAAAGTTTAAACATGAGTTCAGCCGCTTCCACTCCAGCAACCTTTGGAACGACTCGGTCCATTTCAGTAATGCCGGTGGTTGCTAATAAAAAAGCGCTCATATATTTATGGCGAATAGATCGTGGAACAGTTGGCAATTTTTCTTCTGTGAGATGTTTAACCACAGCATCTACAATGGTCTGATTGAGCTGCCCCTGATTTACTGCAGAATAACAACAAAGTCCATCAATTAGTTCTTCTTCTATATAGGCAGCAACACCGTTTTCTGATGGTTTTCTGCATATAAGTGTGGAAGAATCTTTTACGTGGCTTATCACCACATTTTCCAGGGGATTATAATTTCGCCCGCCTTTTTCTAAGTCTATTTTTTCATGTTCTGCCGGTGAAAGGTCTCCAAGACGGCAATCATTAACGGTGAGATCATCTCCATAGCCATGGATGGAAAGCGTTGACATAATTTACTCCTATAATTAATCGGTTTCGAAAAAAGCGGGGGAATTTAAGGGGTTTTATAAGTGGAAAGCGGAAATATTTGGACGTGAATATATTAAAACGTAATTGTTTAAATATGTAAAGAAATTCACTTCACGTATTAAGTTTTTAATAATTACATGCTCATCACCGTCCATTGCGCAGAAGGTCAGTAACTAGGAATGCCAACTCCAGGCTCTGTTCGTTATTCAACCGGGGGTCACAGGCAGTTTCATATCTGGAATTCAAATCAGAATCGCTGATTTCCCTAGCTCCACCCAGGCATTCAGTAACATTATCACCGGTTAATTCAAAATGGACACCGCCGGGAATGGTTCTTTCAGCACGATGAATGGCAAAAAAGTGTTCCAATTCTTCCAAAATAGTATCAAAATGCCGTGTTTTATACCCATTCTCAGTTTTATATGTATTGCCATGCATGGGGTCACACACCCAAAGAACCTTTTTACCATTTTCTTGAATTGCCTTAATGAGTGGAGGCAGTTTACTACGAACAGTGTCTGCACCCATACGAATTATAAGAGTAAGTCTTCCCCACTCGTTTTCTGGATTTAGTTTTTCACACAGGGAGATAAGTTCCTCCTTAATAATAGTAGGACCGACCTTTATTCCTATGGGATTGTCAACACCTGAAAGGAATTCCACATGTGCACCATTGAGCTGGCGTGTACGGTCGCCGATCCAAAGGAAATGAGCAGAACAATTATACCATTTTTCAGTGAGAGAATCTTGTCGAGTAAGGGCATGTTCATATCCTAATAAAAGAGCTTCGTGAGATGTGAAAAATTCCGCTAATTTTAATGCTGAAGTATTGTCTGAGGTTATGCCTACCGCTTTCATAAATGTTAGGGCATCATCTATGCTGTTTGCAATTTCTTCATATCGTTTTCCCTGGGGGGATTGTGCAATAAATTCTTGATTCCACATATGGACCTTGTTTAAATCTGAAAATCCGCCAGTAGTAAATGCACGCAGCAGATTTAAAGTGGCAGCGGATTGATTATAAGTTCGCAATAATCGTTTGGGGTTTTGTTTACGGCTTTTCTCATTAAAATTTATATCATTTACCGCATCCCCGCGATAGGACGGAAGCTCAATGCCATCACGTGTTTCTGTATTTGCAGACCGGGGTTTTGCAAACTGTCCGGCTATGCGCCCCAGTTTTACNACATTGCAGGAAGCGCCGTAGGTTAANACCACGGACATTTGCAGTAAAATTTTAAGTTTATCTCTTATAGAATCAGCCCGAAAATCATCGAAGGTTTCAGCACAATCACCACCCTGAATTAGAAATCCATTTCCCTGAGCTGCATCGCCGAGTTGTTGTTTTAATGCCCTTACTTCGCCGGCAAAAACGAGGGGAGGGTAACCTGATATTTCGGAAATTACTTTTGTATAACCCTCAGATCTTTCCCAATCCGGCTGTTGTTCTGCGGGCAGTTTCTTCCAACTGTCCGGTGTCCATGATTTTCCCATATAGAAAAATTACGAAATGTAATTATGAAAGAAGGAACTTTTTATACCAATTTATTTAATAAAAATAATAAACATAACTTTCACATTTTTGGCAGGTTTTTAAGTGGAATTATAATTGGTATTGATTTGGGGCACATTGCATTAATTACTAATTAAACACCTGATATTCGGGTAAACAACGAATATTTAAAATATACATTGAGATTATTTTCTTATTAATCTTAAATTTACCACCATTTTTTAATCAGCATTTATCTAACTTTAAAATCTAATAAGGAATATTCATGAAAATATTAATTCCACCAAGTGAGGGAAAAGCAAAAGTTAAACCGGGGAAAATCCTTTTTTCAGAAACCAACTTCAGATTTAAGCGCGAAGTCAATCAAGTTGTACGGTTACTGGAGTTAATTNATGATGAAGACCTCTCATCAGTTTATGGAACATCACCGGAAAAAGCGTTAATGTTTCACAGACAAAACCAAGATGTATTTAACAGCCGCTGTGCACCAGCGATAGANCGATATACGGGAGTAGTATATGAGCACATCAGTTGGTNCACNCTTTCAGAAAANGCAAAAGATTATATGGAAAAGTATATCTATATTTTTAGTGGATTATTTGGATTGCTCACTCCAAAAACTCCTATACCAGATTATAAGCTGAAAATGAATGTGCTGTCGCTTCAACATCATTGGAACCCCGTACTTACAGAAACACTAAAAGATGAAAAAGTTATTGTTGACCTTTTACCCCAGGTACATAGAAAAGCATATCAACCCAATAAGGATAATGTAATCCCCGTAGATTTTCAAATAACAAATAAAGGGAAAAAATCTGCTGCGGGACATTTTGGAAAAGCGGTAAAAGGAGAATTTATACGCTATATTNCTGAAAATAATATAACGGATATAAAAAGTTTTTCTGGATTTGAATATGAAGGCTTCAAATGGGACGGAACCTCTTTTGTTAAAGAAAATAGTTAATAACCAGGAACAAATTCTACTCACATCAATTAACAGCTGTTTACTAAAGTTAAATAGGAATTAATACTATGATAAAAGTTGAAAATCTTTCAAAGTTTTACGGTGATATTAAAGCCGTTAAATCCATTAATTTTGAATTAAACGATGGTGAGATTGTTGGATTTTTAGGGGCAAACGGTGCAGGTAAATCCACCACCTTAAAAGTGATGACGGGGTACCTTACTCCAACATCGGGCAATGTATATGTAAATGAATTNGACATCCAGACAAATACTCTCGAAATCCAAAAACAAATCGGATACCTCCCGGAATTGAATCCCTTATACCCTGAAATGCGAGTGTATGATTTGCTGGAATTCACCGGAAATATCCGTAACATAACTGGAAAAGCATTTAAAAATTCTTTGGCTCGAGTAATAGAACAGTGTGGATTAAAAGGAGTCATACATAGAATGATTTCTGAATGTTCAAAGGGATACAAACAGAGAATTGGCCTGGCTTGTGCAATGATTCATGACCCCAAAATTCTCATACTTGATGAACCNGTTACCGGTCTCGACCCAAACCAGATTGTAGAAATTCGCAATCTCATCAAAGATTTGGGAACAGAAAAACTGGTGTTAATGTCCAGCCATATTTTACAGGAAATNCANGCNACAGTNAATAGAATAATTATAATTCATAAAGGNGAAATTGTAGCTGATGGAACCAATGAAGAGCTCATGAGTGGGTTTATGGGAAATACAAAACTTACTTTGGAAATTAAAAATGCAGAAGATAGTACTGTAAAAGCACTAACAGAAAAAATTCCATCCATCAGTTTAGTTGACACAACAACAAAAAATGGATCTCAAATACTTCATTTAGAATATCCAAAAGAAAAAGATCCCCGCGAGGAACTATTTCAATATGCCATAGATTCTAATTGGGTAGTGACAGAGATGAGCCCTCACAGTGTAAATCTGGAATCAATATTCCGAACCCTCACAATGGAGGATAAGGTGAATGCGTAACTTGAAAGCCATTTATTTAAAGAAATGAAGTCCTATTTTAACAGCCCAATGGCATATATATTCCTGGTCATATTTGCTGTTATTACAGGATATTTTTTCACGCGGACCTTTTTCCTTTTTAACCAGTCGGACATGCGCTCTCTGTTTAACATAATTCCCCTGGTCTACCTCTTTTTCATACCAGCAATAACCATGAGTCTCATTGCTCGAGAAAAAAATATTGGAACTATGGAAGTGATGTCCACCCTGCCATTAAGAGATTTGGATTTTGTGGTGGGAAAATTTCTGGCAGCCCTGAGTTTGGTATTGGCGGGTTTACTAATTTCACTGGTACACTTTATAACTTTAACCCAAGTTGGAACCAATATAGATTATGGTGCAGTTTTCACTGGATATCTAGGACTTGCATTTGCAGGTGCTGTGTATTCTGCTGTGGGTATTTTTGCCAGCAGTCTCACCGATAATCAGGTAGTGGCATTTATTATAGGGATATTTATTGTGCTTATTTTCTTTCTTTTGGATAAAATGCTCATGTTTGTTCCTGCATCGCTCACAGGAATTATACAGTATCTAAGTGTTGATTATCATCTGTCTAACATTTCAAGAGGGGTGATTGATAGCAGGAATCTTATTTACTTTGCTTCGGTTGTAGGATTATTTTTGTTTGGGACAGTTCGTATGTTAGAAATTCGGAGGTGGAAATAACAATGAGTACTCAAAATAAAAAATCGTTTTTGTCATATATTGGGATAGTAGTAGCTATCTTAGTTCTTTTAAATATTGTGTCCAGAAATTTGTTTTTCAGATGGGATTTAACTGAAAACAAAATGTACAGTTTATCGGACTCTAGTAAATCGGTTGTAGGAAAAATTGATGACAGACTCACAATGAAAGTATATTTTTCTGATAATCTCCCTGGAGAATATGGAAATAACCGGAGATACCTTCAAGATATACTAGAAGAGTATGTAGCTTATTCTAATGGAAATATCCATTTTGAATTCTACCATACAGATGATGATGAAAAAATGCAGGAAGAAGCCCAGAAGTCAGGAATTCAGCCAGTGCAATTACAAGTTATTGAAAATGATAATATTGAAATAAAACGGGTTTATATGGGCATGGTTTTCCTCTATGAAGATGAACGGGAAACTATTCCGGTAATCCAAACCACTACCGGATTGGAATATGACATTACCACGAAAATTAAAAAATTGGTGGATACTAATAAGGAAACTATTGCCATAGCTAAAACAGAGGGTCAGGAACAAATTAAAAATCAGAATATCTCTCAGCTATTGGCTCAACGCTACAATATTCGAAATATAAATCTGAGCCAGGCAGTTGCTGGAAATATTTCCTTACTTTTAATAAATGGTGTGGAGGATTCATTAACTATAGATGAGCGCCAAAATTTAGAAGATTTTATTAATCGGGGTGGGAATGTACTTTTAGCCCAGAACAGAATTAAAACGGATCTTGCTACTCAACAGGCAAATCCGGTAGTGTCAGATATATATTCACTGCTGGATTCGTATGGCTTACATATTGCACCCAACCTTGTTCTGGATCAGAATTGCGGTAAGGTGAATGTACAGCAGAATTTGGGGTTCATTCGCATTCCTGTTCCCATGAGTTATCCTTTTTTGCCCATTATTAAAGAGGGTAATTTTAATGATGAAGTGGTCATGGTCAATGGTTTAGAGTCTGTGCGCTTGATGTTTCCAAGTGAAATTATAATTAATGATAGCATGGCTGGCGCTGAAAATGTCAATATCATTCCCCTGTTCACAAGTTCTAACCGATCTACAACAATGGAAGAGTTTTTTAATTTGAATCCTGATCCCAAAGCAAATCCCGCCTTCCGGCAGTTGAACGAAGCTGGAAAAGTATTGGGCGCACTAGCAGAAATTACCCATCCTAAAAATGGTACTTTAAGCCAATTGATTTTGATTCCAGACTCTAAATTTATTGCTGATGACGGAGGAGGGTCCGCACCTGAAAATCATATTTTTGTTATGAATGCGGTAGATTATCTCTTAGGTGATAGGGAGTTGATATCTCTCAGAAGTCGTGAAATCACCAACCGGCCCCTGCAGGAATTAGAAGATGATGTAAAAGCGCGCTGGAAATGGATAAATATTTTGTTTCCATCTTTTCTTGTAATAGCATTTGGCGGATTAAGAATGAGACGTGAAAAAAACCGGGCAAAAGTTTTGGAGGAAATCTATGGCTAAGAATCTACAATTTGCATTGATTGTTCTTTTAGTTTTTATTGGAATATTTTTCTATAATAAAAGTTCTCAATCAAAACATAAAAGTTCCACTGAGGCTATTTTTTCTAATGATCCGGAAGATATTTTTAAGGTTCTAATTCAAAAAGGAGAAGAAGCAATTGAACTTGCCCGTGTGGATACGCTTTGGAGAATCTCCGGAAATGATACCCTAGAGGTTAAACCCCGGTCAATGGATAACCTCTTCCAAAAGGTGTTAAAGGTAAACAGGGGCACAATTATTTCTGAGAATCCCCAAAAATACGGGAAGTATTCTGTGGATGATTCCACTGGTACACATTTAGCAGTAATAAATTCTAAGGGTGAAACGGTTGGATATTATATTTTTGGACGATCAAAATCTGATTATTCTCGCAGCTATATTCGAGTTGGAAACGATCCTAATGTGTATCTGGCCGATCAAAATGTTACCTATATGCTTTCCACCAGGGAAACCTATTGGGGAGAAAAACCAAAAGTGGAAATCCCGCCGTTGCCATCTATTCCAACAGATACATCGGCTGTAACAAATTAATAGATGACTTTGTTAAACCATCCGCCTGTGCCATTAGGATTGCAGACAAGCTAAAATGGTTTTAATATACTAACAATATTGGGCAACCCACGGACTTAAGTCGTGGGCTAACCGAACAAGCCTAATCGAAACCGTTTCAATGGTTCAGCAAATAGCTTCTTGTCTAACACCCATATTTTTTTTGTTGTCCTATTCGTAGAATTTCATAAAATCCTGTAAATAATTCTTTTTCCTCTTCTGTAAATTCGTGTAGTTTTCAGGTTCCGCATGAAAGAGAAAAATAACAAATTTTTATTTGATAACCACATTTTTGTAAAAGGCGCTAGAGAACATAACCTGAAAAATATTGATGTGGAAATTCCCCGTGATAAATTGGTGGTTATTACCGGATTATCCGGATCAGGCAAATCATCCTTGGCCTTTGATACCATTTATGCTGAAGGTCAACGCCGATATGTAGAATCACTTTCTACCTATGCCAGGCAATTCCTCGGGCTCATGGAAAAACCGGATGTGGATTATATAGAAGGGTTGTCACCAGCAATTTCAATTGAACAAAAAACTTCCAGTAAAAACCCCCGCTCAACTGTAGGTACGATCACAGAAATTTATGATTATATGAGGTTGCTTTTTGCCAGAATAGGTATTCAGCATTGTAATAGCTGCGGGGGGTCTGTTAAGCGGCAAACGGTACAGCAAATTGTAGATAAAATTTTATCATTTAAAGATGGTACTAAGTTTCAAGTCCTTGCCCCTACTGTTCGAAGTCGAAAGGGACAATTTAAAGATGTTCTGAAATCTATTGCCCAGGAAGGATTTGTCCGGGTTCGAATTGATGGGGAAGAAATAAATCTATCTAAAAAGATTGATTTAGAAAAAAATATCAAACATAGTATCGAAGTATTGGTAGATCGTCTCGTATCAAAAAAAGGTATTAAAGATAGATTGACCGGCTCAATTGAACTGGCATTAAAAGTGGGAAATGGGTTAGTAATAATAGATGAGATTGGTAAAAAAGAACATCTTTACAGTGAATATTTTTCCTGTCCTAAATGTGATATTTCATTTGAAGAACTTCAGCCAAGGGTATTTTCNTTCAACTCACCCTTTGGGGCATGCAATAGTTGTGATGGCCTGGGAACAAAAGTATCCATTGATCCTGAATTTGTAATTCCCGATCCCAAGAAATCTCTTATTCAGGGAGCTATCGATCCCATTGGTGAACAACCACGTGGAAACTGGTATAGTGCAATCCTGAANAGTTTAGCCTTCCATTATGATTTTAATTTTACAACCCCTTGGAAAAAATTAACAGANGAAGTACAAAGAGTTCTCCTTTATGGAACACATCCGGGGGAGAAAATCACAATGTCATATCAGTNCGAGAAATTTAAGGGAAAATATAAAGGGAAGTTTGAGGGGGTCATCCCCAATTTACAGCGGAGATATACCCAGACAAAATCGGGGCAAATGCGGGACTGGATAGAAAAATATATGGCCATTCAAAATTGTCCCGAATGTAGTGGTGCACGATTGAAACCAGCCAGTCTAGCGGTTACAATTGGGAAGAAAAATATCCACGAACTCACCGAAGAAACAGTTGGAATTTTACATGATTTTTTTAACAATATTAAGTTATCCAAACGTGACGCTGAAATAGCAGAACAAATCATTAAGGAAATTAAATCGCGATTAAATTTCCTTGTTAATGTGGGATTGGATTATCTCACTCTTAACCGCTCATCCGGCACTTTGTCAGGGGGTGAATCTCAACGAATTCGCCTGGCAACACAGATTGGTTCTCAGTTGGTAGGAGTGTTGTATATTCTTGATGAACCCACCATTGGTCTTCATCAGCGCGATAATCAAAGGCTCATTAAAACGCTTCAACATTTGCGGGACTTGGGCAATACAGTCATCGTTGTGGAGCATGATGAAAATACTATTCTTGCCGCTGATTGGGTATTAGATTTAGGTCCGCGCGCCGGCACCCATGGTGGTAAAATAATTGCCAGTGGAACACCCCAAGATATAATTGAAAATAAAGATTCACTTACGGGAAAATATTTAACTGGGAATGCCAGTATCAAAGTACAGAATAAACGCCGAAAGGGAAGTGGAAAATTATTAACCTTAATTGGTGCTACGGGAAATAATCTAAAAAATATTACAGTTAAATTTCCGCTTGGTAAATTTACCAGTATAACCGGCGTATCCGGTTCGGGTAAATCAAGCCTTATAAACCAAACCCTGTATCCCTTAATATCTAGGGAATTATATTCCAGTTTACGAAAACCGCTGCATTTTGAATCTATAAAAGGGATGGTACATTTAGATAAGGTCATAGATATTAACCAATCTCCTATTGGGCGAACCCCCCGCTCCAACCCTGCTACCTATACGGGCGTGTTTACCCATATTCGGGATTTATATAGTCAATTACCGGAATCAAAAATCCGCGGGTATAAGCCAGGTAGATTTTCTTTTAATGTAAAAGGAGGCCGTTGTGAAACTTGCCGTGGTGCAGGGCTCATAAAAATTGAAATGCATTTTCTGGCTGATATGTATGTTCAATGTGAAGAATGTAAAGGGTTACGGTATAATAGGGAAACACTTGAAATAGTTTATAGGGGAAAAACAATTTCAGAAGTTCTTGAACTGACTATTGAAGAGGCACTGACCTTTTTTAAGAACCATCCTCAAATTAAACGTAAATTGGAAACTTTAAATAATGTGGGACTGGGCTATATTCATATGGGACAACAGGCTACAACCCTTTCAGGTGGAGAATCACAACGTGTGAAATTAGCAGCCGAATTATCCAGAGCGGGAACTGGCCGGACGCTTTATTTATTAGATGAGCCCACAACCGGTCTTCATTTTGAAGATGTGAAAATGCTGTTGCATGTCTTACACGGATTAGTAGATAAGGGAAATACAGTTGTGGTGATTGAACATAATTTGGATGTAATTAAATCATCAGATTGGGTAATTGATCTGGGACCTGAAGGGGGAGAAGGCGGAGGTAATATTGTGGCTGAAGGTACACCCGAAATGGTGAGCAATGTGCAAGAATCTTACACAGGACAGTTTTTAGCGGAGATGCTGTAGGCCGGGTACTTGGCTCTTGGTGCTGGGTACTAGGTGCTGGGTGAATCCCAATATATCGGTAACTGAATTATTAACAAATAAAAAAGCCCCCAACCAAACTGGAGGCTTTTAAAATAAAATTTACGCTATTTTATACGTCAACTTCAAGCGCTGCNAATACATCTTCAATATTTAAATCGCCACTATCAATTTTTTTCTGCAGTTGATCCTTAATTTCCCCTTTTGCTTTGTCAATTTCTCGTTTTGATACATTGTCTTCTGCAGTTTTTGGGGTAAACATAGCTTGCTTTTTCCCAGGAAGGTAACCCTGCAATTTTTCAACCGTTTCGGTTTCACTATCAGCTAATGCGGTTGCCATAATTTCTAAATCGATTTCTGGGGCTCCCCAAAAAGTTGCAGCAATTCCGTCCGGCATGGCGATGATGTCATCGAATAAAAGAAAATATTTTTTAACATCACTGAACAATCCAGGGTTATCTAATTTCATTTGATCTAAATACTTCTTGGCATCATCTTCCGGCATCTTTCCAAGCATTTCTGAAACTGATTTTCCGCCGCCTCGTGAAAATTCAACTGGCCCCGGAAGAAAAGCAGATTTTTTCTTGAGTTCTTTTGCTGTATGTATAATTGCCTCAAGGGGAATATCTTTTAAATCGCCAGTTTGTAGAACGATTTTATTTTGTTTTTCAACATCAACTTTAGCTAAAAAAGTCATTCTTTTTTCATTGTCAATTTGCTCTAATGCCAATGCAATTACTCTGGGTTTTTCCGGCGACAATAATACGAAGAGTTGTTCATCATCTAAAGCTTCAAGAAATTCAAACATTTTTTCACTACTGGATTGATCTTTATACTTCTCATTGGAAAGCATTTTGAAATAATAATCTTCCAACACCTCCTTCTTTACAGCTGTTGGAACGGTATTTTTTAAGGTTTTTGCATGATCCCGTATTTTATAAAATTCAGTTTCAGGAATATCTTTAAACATATTAATGGAAAGAGAATCTCCTAAAATATCAAAAATGATAGCAACCTTATCATAACCGGTTAATTCTTCTTTAGTTTTCATAACCTATTCTTCTCCAGCTTCTTCTTCACCTTCTTCAGATTTATTAGGATTATCCTCCAGCCATTCTTTAATGAGGGCAGATGCACCTTCTTTTTCCCCTACGGTAAGCGAAACGGCGGTCTGTCGTAATGAACGAAGTTCAGATCTCATTGCATCTTCATCAGGGCGGGGTGCTAGTGTAGGCGCTTCTTTCTGCTCTTCATCTTCAACTTCAGGTTCTGTCTCATCAGAGTCTTTTTTTTCGCCCTTTTTCTTATCTTTAGCCTTTTCCTTTTCAGCACCCTTTGGTTTTAAATAAATGGTTTTCGGATTTTTATTGCTGGCAGCCAAAAAGGTTACAACCATGAGAGCAATGATAAGTAAAATAAAAACAACAGACCCCATTATTCCTGAGCCGCCACTGCCAAGCTGCATACCCAATAGAGATTCGTCTTCCTTACCACCGCCAGCTTGTTGTTTTACAATACTGAGGGTTTCATGTATAATGACGGAGTCAGATTTAATTTTGCTTTCCATAACCCGTTCAAGGCGTTTTTCAGTATTGACAAATTTGAGAGAATCTTGAGTTTTACGTACCCTTTCTGCTACTACCAATTGAACAAATCGAAGGGAATCTTCTTTAATTTGTTGGAGCTTGCGGAGGTCTTCAATGGACTCTAATTGATCTCTTCTATTCCGCACTTCAGTTAGTTGAGTATCCAAATCTTTCAATCGTTGGGAATCAGCGTCTAATTTAGAGGCCCTTATCTCTGCCTGTAATGAATCTAATTCTTTCCTTAATTTTTCTATTTCCACATTTTTTTGATTGGTCTGAAACTGCATGGCTTCAATTTTTATGCAATCGACACAATCCTTTATCTGGGGAATTATTTTCTCAATCAATGATTTTATTTCTTGTTTCAATGTACCGGTAATGGAAGTTTTGTCCATTCCGATGGTAACTTCGACCCGCCCAATTTCCAGGTCATTTCCACCACGGGTTTGGGAGGCGGAACCATAGGAAGACTGTGTACCCCGGATTGATGGAACTGTAGGTATACCGGGAAAAAATTCTCCGGACGAACGTGTTCCTGATTGTAGTGCTGCAGTCTTTTTCAATGTGCCGCCAATGGAGGAAAATTCAATGCTCACAATTACCAAAAACTTTTCCTGCCCCAACAATCGGGATACAGCAGAAGTGACTTTTTGCTGATAGGAATTTTCTATGGCAATTTTCTGTGAGAGGATGCTTGCCTGCTGGTTCCAGAGAAAAGCACAGAGGGCTATAATGAATAGATGTTTACGGCCAAATTTATTGGTCATTGTTTTGCTCCTGTTTAAGCATAAGTAAATTTAATACATTCAAATTATTGTATGAAAGACAGTACAATTATTTTCCAGTAATTCCTGATCTTTCAATTCCATCTACAAACCGCTGTTGCGTAAAAATAATTTTAATACGTCTGTTTTTTCTACGAAGTTCTCTTGTTCTATTTAGTGAATCAATTACAGCATCCATGCTCATTTCATCAAATATGGGATTGTTATATTTATCCCTTTCACCACCAACATATTCAGGATACCCACCCCTTCCTTCAATAATTTCTACATTTTCTCCCCGAGGTTTTTGCACTGCCCCACGGCGCATATTTGCCCAAGTCATATCAGCCGGCCAGCGAGCGGCATAGCCATGCGACACCAATCTAGAAGGATTTACCCCTTTATTAATAAGATAACTCACCACAGCAGAGGCTCTTGCAGATGATAGTTCCCAGTTGGTGGGATATTTTTCTGCCACCTTTTTAGTAGGAATCATATTATCTGTATGCCCTTCAACAATTATTTGGTTTTTATCTGAGGGTACTGTTAAAAAACTATCAACCGCAGCGCTCAAAAATGCTTTCAACTCATCTTTCATGGTGGCTTCACCAGCATCAAAACAGATATTACCATTCAGTTCAATAACCATGCCCCGTGGATCGATATAATCAATTTTTGCCTCAGAAGAATCCAATTCCATTGCTTTAATAATTTCATCTAATTCGCCACTAATTTCATGATCTTTGGGTGGTTTCTCATTTTTCTCTTTTAAATCTTGAATAAGGCTGTCCATATATTCCTCAAGGGGCTGATCATCAATTTCCATCACCCCTTGTTCCTTTAATTCCTGCGCCTGTTTTTCAATCTCCTCAATCATCTCTTTCATCTCTTCCTCCTTTGCAGCCCCAATATCATCTCCACCGGCGTCAGAAAGCTTAGCAGGGTCCATGGTAGCCATAGAAAACATAAGCACAAAAAATGCAAAGAGCAGGGTGAACATATCTGCCATGGTGCCAAAATATGCAGGCAATCCTGATCCTTGTCCTTCGCATAATGGACAAACCTCATCAGCCATAGAAACTAATCTTCATCAGTAAATCTGTCTTTTCTGGCTAGAAATGCATTTAATCTTTCCTGAACCATGATGGGGTGAACCTTATCATATAATAACATTGCCGCCTCTAAATGCAATGCACTCTCTACCTTTTTATCATCATTCACATATTTTAAATGATCTGAAAAGGGTAAGAAAAAGAAAAATGCAAAAAGCGCTCCATAAAGCGTGGTGATAAGTGCTATTGCCATATTGCTGATAAGCGCTGCCGTTGGGTCAACCCCGGGTGCAGGGGGCATTGCCATACCTCCCAGCATAAATATCAAACCAAACAGGGTTCCAATCATACCAAATGAAGGGGCATATTCACCCATTTTTGCCAAAGCATTGGCTGCCTTAATATCACGTAACGCCCGATATTGTTCGTTATTTTCTTTAATGGTTCGAATATCTTCTTTTGACATTCCATCAGAAATCATTCGGCAAGTATCTTTAATCATTCCTAAACGAAATGCCATGTGGTCTGGTTTTTCATCCAGCGCTTTTGCCAATTCACCTTTCCGTGCCAATTCAGCCAGACCAACGTAATCCTGCACAACATCTTTTAAAGTAAAGCCTTGAGTTCCAAACACCTTCGGAAACCCACTCAAAGCCGCAATGACATCCTCAAGAGGATATGCAATACATGTAGCAGCAAAAGCCCCTCCTACAACAATAGCCAGGCTGATACCATCCCAAAGAGAGCCCATTCCACCTGTATCGGCAGATCCCGTGATTGCAGCGGTAAGTAAAATTACAAGACCCGTCACAAGACCTATAAGGGCGCCTAAATTCATTTAATATTCTCCTGTGTTTTCCCTATTTCTATGGGTGTGAGCCGGTTTTCATCAGCAGCTTGTAGCATATCATAAATTTCGGTAAATTCCGGATCCAACTGCAGGGCAACATTCCAATTAAGGGTGGCCCGGCGGTTATCGCCCAGTTTGTAATAAATAGAACCACGTCTTCCATAGGCAATGGATAGATTTGGGTTCAGTTCAATAGCAGAGTTTACCTCAGATAATGCATTTCTAAATTGTTCGTTATAGAAAAATCTCAGCGATCGTGATAAATGACGCATGGCTTTATTCTGGTTAGATTGACTTACCTGTTCTCGCAAAAGATTTTTTCGGGTAGAGTCAACCAACACAGCTTCCTTATGCTGAAGCATATTATTATAATCATTTAAATTATCAATCATATATTTACTTACCTTAATAGAATCACGCAAAGTTTCTACTACATCTGTGCAGATTGGGTCATAATACAAAATAGAAGAATCCGTTTCACCATAAATTCCATCACCTAATTGTTTACTTAATGCTTCTGCTTCATCTGCATCGATAATTCTGGGTACATTGATCCCCATTCCAAAAGTTATTGATGGTGCATCACCACTTAAGTCTGCCCAGTCAGTGCCAGTACGGTCCTCAGTTGCAAAATTGCCAAAATTCTCAAAATGAGTAATACCTAAATTAATATGAGTTGATTTTAATATGGGAATACTAACACCTATATTTAAACCTTTTCCATCAAATTCCGTCAGAAAATTTATTCCTCCATTTTTTTTCAGGAAGGGAGTAGTGAAATTAAAGCCTAAAAATACCCCAATATTTTGTTTTGGGTTGGAAACATAGAGGTGTGAATCTTCATTAATTTTACCTGAGCCGAAACCCAAATGGGTGGCAATGGCGTAATCCTCAAAATGTTTTGCACTGCTGAGAACTGCAAAAAGCGACACACCTTTTGTGTCCAATCCGTCAGCACCTTCTATATCACTACCCTGCCTTAAAATTACATCTTGAATTCCCACATCTAATTTCACATCACCATACTCTAACATGTTTTTTTGTAGATGAAAGCCAATCTCAGCTGAATTTGCGGGATTTACAGGCTTCACAAAAGATATGCCATACAGATAACCAGACTTTGCCAAAATATTTACAGAAAATGCAGAACTGCTTTGGGATGATGAGAGATATTCAGAGGATACATTCACAGCAAGAAGATTTTTGTACATATCACTATCCACATTTGGAACCCGTATCATATTCCCGGGCCTGGAAAATGCAACCCGTGAGTTTGCCTCAATTACTCCAACCAATAAAATGATTATAAGTGGAATTAAATTTTTTGTTTTGGACATCCTTTAATGTTTGCCTAAAATCCGAGATTTAATTTTTGCTGAATTGAAATAATCACTATTTGGATAATAGGCGATTAATTTTTGGTAATTATCTTTTGCGTTCTTAGTGTCCCCTAATGATTCATAAATCATTGCAAGTAGGAAATAGAGGTTATCACTTTCATTTTGTTTAAGTAAGGAGAGTACCTGGGTCTGGGCTTTGGTATAGTATCCACAATGATAAAAAGCATCTGCCAGCAGAAAGTTTAAATCACTACGAACCTTTTCTGACAGCAGAATCAAATCTCTTTGTTGCAGTATTTCAATAACATATTGATAATTTTTCGTCAAGTATGATTTTTCCGCTATAAATTTTATCAGGTGGCTGCTTATTTCAGTAGGTTTATTTACCATTTGGTCGGAAATTTTTGTTGAAAATGTATTTCTAATGGGAGGAATAAATGGATCTGTATTAACCGCATTAATTTTGGCTTGAGAATTCTCCTTCTGAGATGGAAACCGATGGGAAGTATCTTTCGGATTTTTCTGAATTTCAGGTTGTCTGATTACAACACCAAAATCCCAGAGAATTTCATTTTCAGAAAATCCTGCTGAACAGAATAATCCAATACTAAAACCCAGAATATATTTATTAACCATCATACTGACTCCAGTCAATAACATAACTATATCCAATAAAGGTACCAAAAGACTTGGGAATTACCATCTGGAAATTGCCTACAGCATGCGGTAAAATACTATTATCGGAAGAAATACCTGTTTCGAAGGTATTTGTTATTCCATTAATAAAAGCTGTCAAAGTTTTTGAATCACCATGCCAGTTGGTTCGAAAAGTGAAAATAATTTTTGAAAAGTCAGCGCGTTTATTTCCCACATTTTTTATTTCACCTGAAAGCACGGTATTACCAGAACCGTCTTTTTCTTCGGTAATATCACCTACTAAAACCAAATGAGCAGACAGATTTGTAACCCGTTTTTGGATGAGACTTACAGCATCCAGCGAACCACCCGATTGATTAATTGAAGATTCTTCGTCAAAATTACCATAGGCACTCACCTGATTCACCACCCGGATGATTGTATTTCGGTCAATTATCAGCTGTCCGATGAGGGTTTCTATTTTCATTACATCCTGATCCTGGTACACAATTTTACCAAAAATAGAACTGCCGTTGTTGAGGACAATTTCTTTGTTNTAAATNGCAAAAGGATTTGCAAATACCTTGGTTTGAGCTTCCAGCTTACTCAAATTTTCATGCTGATAGTCCAATTCAGCCCTCAACTTTTTAATATCCATTTGCAGGTCTTCAATTATTTCAGGCAGATTCTTTTCCAATACTGAATCTTGAGTCAGATTATAATTACTACCATTTGAACTCTCATTTAAATTGACATCAGGAGAAGCTGTATTTTCAGCGTCCTTACCTCCACAGGAATACATAAAGAGAGTACAAATAATTGATATTAGATATAGTTTAATGTTATTCATAATTGAAATAAGTATTTTTTTGTAATATTTTGGAGTTTTTTTTTTTGAGGAATTCCCGTAACACCAAGAATTAAATCAATACAACATATTGTTATCTTGGAGTAAAAATATACCTTATAATGTGGATATCAGCAAAATGATTTATTCCCAATTAGTATATTTTTTTGGTAAAAAAAAGTACCAATATTTCATATATATTTAATGATATTAAAACTTATTCATTTTTTGTAAAATATTGCAAATAATTGTAAATTTATAGGATTATTTTAGAGGGAAATGGCTTGTTTATCGAAATGCTTAAAGGAAAAATCCACCGTGCGATGGTGACAGAGGCAGATTTAAATTATATTGGATCGCTAACTCTGGATGAAGATTTAATGGATGCTAATGGACTTAAGGAATACGAAAAAATTGGAGTTTTAGATATAACCAATGGCAGTCGTATCGAAANCTATATTATTCGAGGGGAAAAAGGGTCTGGACAGGTATGTATTAACGGAGCCGCCGCCCATTTAATTAGTAAGGGGGATTTGGTCATAATTGTGGCTTACTGCCAGCTTAACGAAACAGAAGCCCAGATCCACAAACCCAAAATTGTTCATGTAAATTCTGAAAACCAAGTAACATTTTTGGCTAGTGAAGAACCCGTTTTGGTTTAACAATCCGTGAATAAAATAACAATCCGAGATATTCAGAAGTTAAAGGGTGGCGACACACCCTTNGCAACCATTACTGCTTATGATTATGTCTCTGCCCGAAATGCAGATGCCGTAGATATACCATTATTATTAGTGGGTGACAGCGCTGCCATGGTGGTGTATGGTATGGAGAATACAATCCCCATTTCAATGGATGAATTAATATTCCTGGTACGGGCAGTTTGTCGGGGTACAAAAAAAGCGCTGGTAGTTGCCGATATGCCTTTCATGTCCTATCAAGCTTCCGTGGAAGATGCGGTTCGAAATGCCGGTAGATTTGTTAAGGAGGGAGGTGCCTGNGCCATTAAGCTGGAAGGCGGGACTCCCTACACGGCCCAAATCAGGGCAATTATTGATGCTGGCATTCCTGTAATGGGGCATGTGGGATTGTTACCTCAATCGTATAATCTGAGTTCTGGATATCGAATACAAGGGAAGTCAAAACTGGAAGCAAAAAAAATTATAGAAGATGCAGCATCAGTACAGGAAAGTGGAGCATTTGCTGTGGTTTTAGAAGGAATACCTGGTGATTTAGCTGAGAGAATTACCAAATTATTAGATATCCCAACGATTGGTATTGGTGCCGGACCATTTTGTGATGGTCAGATTCAGGTTTACCACGATATTTTAGGTTTATATGGAGATTTCTTGCCGAAGCATGCAAAACAGTATGGCAACTTTGGAGTTGAAATTCAAAAGAAATTAGCAGAATATAAAAATGAAGTTGAAGGTAAAACTTTTCCTGCTAAAGAACATTTCATTACCAGCAAAACCCAACTCGAAAAAACTCACTAATTTTTGAAGAAAATTTCCACCATTAAGGAATTCCGAAAATGGCGGAAAAATATTTCAGGTTCCATTGGATTTGTTCCCACTATGGGCGCCCTGCATGAGGGACATTTATCTTTGGTCTCAAAGTCCAATAATATCTGTGAAAATACAATTGTAAGTATTTATATAAATCCAACTCAATTTGCTGAAGGTGAAGATTTAGATACGTACCCCCAAATGGTACAAGCAGATTTAGATAAGCTGTCTAAATATGAAGTGGATTGTGTTTTCTTGCCAGGCAATTCTGAAATGTATCCTGAAGGAATTAACGTGGGTAATTATGACAATAATTTATTTGATATTTTAGAGGGGAAAAGCCGCCCAGGATTTTTCAAAGGTGTAACCACTATAGTTGCAAAATTGTTTGATATTGTAGAACCAACACATGCCTTTTTTGGCGAGAAAGATTTTCAGCAGTTTTGCATCATAAAACAAATGGTTTCAGATTTAAACTATTCCATTGAGGTGGTACCCTGCCCCATTATTCGGGAAGAAAATGGATTGGCAATGAGCTCTCGAAATAAATATTTAACGGAAAGTGAATATTCAATTGCCGCCACCATTTTTAAAGCTCTGGAAAGCGGCAAAAAACTTCTAAAAGATGGT
>JGI26061J44794_1000334_pt1 | contig 21237 bp, 18 predicted proteins | sample MarorgKNORR_S2LV_5_FD_44794 | JGI IMG/M metagenome (IMG submission 44794) | reverse complement strand
GTGCCCAGGCGTCGAAGGCTCTGCTCGCAGGCGTATTTAACGAATTCTTTGTCGAACTTCTGCGCCCGTTCTTTGTGGCCGTCTCTGGGGGTTGGGTCGTAGATGTCGTAGCCGAACTTGGTGCCGATGATGATTTCGTTGCGTTTGTGCCCCAAAACCTCGGCCAGAATCTCCTCACCCAGACCGTCGCCATAGGTGTCGGCGGTGTCGAAGAAGTTGATCCCCTCTTCCACGGCATTCTCCAACAGAGCCTTTTTGTCGGCGTCTTCGATCTTGCCCCACCAGTTGGTGGCCACGGTCCAGACTCCGAAGCCTACCTCTGATAGGACCAGTTCGGTGCGGGGCATCTTGCGAAACTTCATTGTCTATACGTCCTTAAATCTTAAGAGGTGTATTTGCTCAGCCACTCGCCCATCCCGTTGATGAACCGGTCCCGGTCATTGGACTGCGAGCCGCAGAATCTCTCGATCAATTCTTCTTTGAAAGCTTGGGGGTCCCGGCCTTCCGGTACCTCGAAAGTCTCTATCGGACTACAGGCCAGCGTCATGTCCCGGCCTGGCTCAAATTAGCTATTAACCGTCATGCCCAAGGGCTCAGTCTTGGCCGGCCAGGTTGCATCCACGGTCATCCAACCGGCATCGGTCTTTAGCCGGACATAGGTATGGACGTCCGGCACTGGACCGCGGGCCACCACCTCCCGCAATTCGGACGGGTAATTCGCCGTGGTCTCCTCGGTGAAGCGGTGGGTGCACATGATTACTTTCGACTCCATGCCCTCTTCCTCGAAGATACGGTCTAGGAGATAGTGCTTGCCCGAGCAGGTGCCACGCCATTCCTGAATCACAGCCTCGGGAGCCCGGCTGCTGGCCCGCTGATAGGGCATATCTCTTACTAAAGCGAAGGCCGCTTTTGCATCGATGTCCTGGCCCGGCTGGANCAGTCCTCTTCTTTGGCTTTCGGTCTCCAACATGNAGAGCAACTTACCCATGTGCANTANTTTACCGCCTGAGTTGGCTAGCGGCTAACCCGCGGTTACGGTGAGACCCAAGCTGCCCTTGATACCATCGACCCTGCGCTGAAATTCAGCATCGTCCAACACGGGCTCCATCTCGCCCAGAGCAACGTCTGACAGGACCTCCACCCACGAAGTGCAACCCCCGTACTCTGGCAGGTAGGGCACAGTTACCGGCTGCTCCAATTTGTAGACGCGCAGTAGAAGCACCGACATGGGGAGCATGGGCTTCCAATGAAGCTTAGACTGGGCGTAGGCAGTCGTCCAGATGTAATGAGGTTCCAGGTCATCCACTTGTTCCTGCTCGGAGATCTCAAGAACCTCTTCCGCTTTGGCCCAATAGCTAAAGGTGATGTGGTCGTTGTCATGGGGCTGTTCCAGCATGTTGCGCAGCGCGGGCTGGTGGGCCAGCTGCAGTAATTCCTCTTTCTGATGTAGGTAGGTTGGATAGAACAAGAACTCCCGGTGGACCACCCGGAAATCCTTGCCGTCTTCGTGGATACCGCCCTTGCGCAGGAGCAGTACCTGGTTTCCCTGGGCCATGGCCTCTACAGTTACGGCCCATTCCTTCAGCGCCATCTGGCAATTGTTGGGTAGCATTTTTTCGGTCTCCGTCGCCCTAGGCGTATTCAGTTCGATAATGCAGATTGCCTGAGGAATACTCTCATGGATATTCGAAAATTCTAGATGATTGGGGAAAACCTATCGGATCCCCAGATTACTTGCTCGAAAGTACTAGATCGGGCGTCACGCGGTCAATGGTATCACCGGCCCTAGATACGCTCAATCCCCTGCGAAAACCGGGGCTGGAAGCTAAGTTGTGGAGGCGGGTCCGGAGAAGGAAGACTGTTGGTCCATGAGGAACTGTCTAAAGGCCNTTTGCGATGGAGAGAGATAGCGGTCTTTGGGTTGGATCAAGGTCAGCGGACGCCGGCAGTCCCAGCCCGCCACGTCAAGCACTACGAGCATTCCTGCTTCCAACTCAGCGTCGATACCCATCCGAGAGATGATTCCGACACCGCCGCCGGCCATCGCGGCCTGCTTAACGGCCTGATTGCTGCCGAGTTCGATGGCGAAATAAGGCGCGATGCCGAGGTCCCGAAGTTGGCGCTCGGCCGCCAGGCGCGTCGCCGATCCTTCTTCACGCCCCACAAGTCCCAGGTCAACGATCTGGGCGATGGATGGCCGGTTCAAGCCGGCTGCTGGGTGGCTGGGCGCGGCCACCAGAACGATCTCGTCGTCTTGGTAGTCCACCATTTCCAGCTCATTGGAGAATTCTTCCACATGGTCGCCAACCATTCCCAGGTCCATGTCGCGGTCCAATATCCGCTGGATGATGTTTCGGGTGTTTCCGATCACCAACTCAACGTGTATTCCCGGATAAAGCTGACGGAAACGTCCCACGATACTTGGGAGCACGTACTCACCGGGGGTGGTGCTGGCGCCCAGCAATAGATGGCCGGACTGGAGGTCTTCCAATTCTTGGACCGTTTCCACCAACTGGTTTGAAAGGGCGAATATCTGTTGAGAGTAGGCCAATACCGCGTCCCCCGCCTCGGTGATCCTTAGACCGCGAGGCCGGCGGTGGAAAAGGGTGATGCCCAGAAATTTCTCCAACTCTTGGACCTGGATCGACACCGCGGGCTGGGTGATCTCCATGGCTTCCGCGGCACGGGAGAAACTCAGGTGGTTCGCAACCATCTGAAAGATATACAACTGGTGGAAATTCAACTGGCGGGCGACGGCGCCGCCACCGGCGGCGCGTCTGGGTCGGTTGGCCATGGCCGTTAACCTGTTTCCACTAGGCGCTCAAGCCGAAGCAGCCGCGCCAGATTTCCGGTAGTCACTCTCGCGACCTCGTCAACCGTGATTCCCTTGATCTCTGCGAGGGTCTCGGCGACCGACTGGACATGTCTGGGTTCGGTCCAGTTCGTGCGGTGTTTTTTGAAGGGCTGGGGCGCCGCATCGGTTTCCAGAACGATATTCTCCAAGGGAATGATCTTGGCCACTTCCTGTAATTCGGGCAACCGTGTCAGAGGGCGGGCCAAAGAGATGTAAAACCCGCAGTCTATGGCTTCGCGGGCCGTAGCCTCGTCGCCTTGGAAATAGTGCATCGCGCCGCCCACCTCGCCGGCGTTCTCTTCCCGCAAAACCTTGAATACCGCGGAGTGGGACTCCCTTGAGTGAAAGATGATGGGCAATGAAAGGCTGCGCGCCAGGCGGATGTGTTCCCTGAATACCTGGTCTTGGGTGTCGTGGTCCGGCGAAGCCGGCAGATAATCCAACCCAACTTCACTGATGCAAACGACCTTTGCCGACGACTTGGCCAGGCGTTCGAGTTCGGCATAGATCTCTTCTGTGACCGGCTCTCGGGCCTCCATCGGATGTATTCCGACGCCGGCGTAGAGCGGTCCGTGCTTGTCCGCTAGGGCGATGCAGTCTTTCGTGGACTTCAAAGTGGTGCCGGCACAGACCGCGAAGGCCACACCCGATTCACGGGCCCGGTCTAAGATCTCGGGCATTTCCGCAGGCGGATACTGGTCCAGGTGGGTGTGACAGTCCCCCAACAGGATTGGGCTAGGCATAAATAATTACCTCTTCGGTAATGACAATGCAGGTATCTGATCGATCTGTAGTAAAGCGTCGGCACGAACCTTACACTTAAAGAGAAATTATATACTATGGATGCGCATTGAGGTTGTTTAGTTTCATTTTTCGCTATTAGCCTACCTAAATATGGCGAATTACTTCCTACCGATTCGATAAAATTACCTAAAAAAGTCAAACCGCCCCGCGGCGGCACGCTTAGAGTAATCTTGGTTTGCCCTCTTTTTCGGCTGCTAGGAACTGGCTGGGCCGGCCCGTTACGAAACTCGTTGACAGCCTCAAAGNCGGGTGTTAGCATAATTGTTGACCAAACAGGTCGACAATGTTAAATTGCCGTTCGGCTTGGTCTAAATCACCGCCGATCTTGCCCCCGAAAATCCCCACATCACGGAACCAGATTAGGAGCAGTCAATGACCACACCCAAGGTCATTTCGCGAAACGCCACTTCCAGTGAACTGGATTCCGAATACAAGTGGGGTTTCACCATCGATATCGAGTCCGACTTGGCCCCCAAGGGGTTGAGTGAGGATATCGTCCGGTTGATCTCAGCCAAGAAAGAAGAGCCGGAATGGCTCTTGGAATGGCGCCTAAAGGCCTACCGCCATTGGTTGAAGCTTAAACAGCAGGCGCCAACCTGGGCAAACGTGGAACATGCGCCCATCGACTACCAGGACATTTACTTCTACGCTGCGCCAAAAACTGACGCACCCAAGAGCTTAGATGAGGTAGACCCAGAGATATTGGCGGCATTTGACAAATTAGGAATTCCCCTCCAAGAACGAGAGAAGCTGGCCGGGGTGGCCGTGGACGCGGTATTGGACAGCGCATCGGTGGCCACTACTTACAAAGCGACGCTGGAGAAACAGGGCGTAATCTTCTGCCCCATCAGCGAAGCGGTCAGGGAACATCCGGAACTGGTCCAAAAATACCTGGGTTCCGTGGTGCCCTACGGCGACAATTTCTACGCAACTTTGAACTCGGCAGTCTTCAGCGACGGTTCCTTCGTCTACATACCCAAGGGCGTTCGCTGTCCCATGGAGCTTATGACCTACTTCCGCATCAATCAGGCCGACTCCGGCCAGTTTGAGCGGACGCTGATCATCGCTGAAGAGGGGTCATACGTCAGCTACCTGGAAGGCTGCACCGCCCCCGCCAGGAAGACCCACCAACTCCACGCCGCAGTGGTCGAACTTGTGGCTCTGGATGATTCAGAGATCAAGTACTCCACATTGCAGAACTGGTTCCCCGGGGACAAAGACGGCAATGGCGGCGTCTATAACTTCGTGACAAAACGCGGCATCGCTCACAAGAACGCCAAGATCTCATGGACCCAGGTTGAGACCGGTTCGGCCATCACCTGGAAGTACCCCAGCGTGATCTTGGAAGGCGACAATTCCGTTGGCGAGTTCTACTCGGTGGCCCTGGTCAATAACCACCAACAGGCCGACACCGGCACCAAGATGATTCACAANGGCAAGAACACCCGCAGTACCATCGTGGCCAAGGGCATCTCCGCTGGAAAGGGTAACGCCACTTACCGCGGCCTGGTTAAGATANTGCCCTCCGCCGATGGAGCGAAGAATTTCACCCAGTGCGACTCCCTTCTGGTGGGGGATAAGTGTGGGGCTCACACGGTCCCCTACATCGAGGTCAAGAACCCGACGGCCCAGATAGAGCATGAAGCTTCGACATCAAAGGTCAGCGACGACCAACTTTTCTACTGCCAACAGCGGGGCCTGTCCGTCGAGGACGCCCATTTCATGATCATCAACGGCTTCTGCCGGGGTATCTTCCAGGAGCTCCCCTTCGAATTTGCCATGGAAGCGTCGCAACTACTTAAGGTGAGCCTCGAAGGGGCGGTGGGCTANATGGCTGCTGCCGCGAATGGCTCCATACCCTTGCTGTCAGTCAAGGGNCTCACTGCTTCGGCTGGCGACTTGGAGATCCTCAAAGGCATCGATCTAGAGGTCTTCCCCGGCGAGGTNCACGCGATCATGGGACCCAACGGTTCCGGAAAGAGCACCTTGGCCAATGTTCTGGCCGGCCGCCCGGATTACACGGTCACCGGTGGTCAGGTGTTGTTCCTAGGCCAAGACCTCCTGAAATTAGAGCCTGAGATCAGGGCCCGCATGGGCCTTTTCCTGGCTTTCCAATACCCACTGGAACTCCCGGGCGTACGGGCCTGGCAGTTCTTGAAGGCCGGAGTGGATGCCCGCCGGGTCCATAACGGCGAAGAAGAGATGGGCGCCCGCGAGTTCGACCAGATGCTGAAAGCCAAGGTTGAGCAGGTCCAGATCGACCCTGACCTGGTGAAGAGGGCAGTCAACGAAGGGTTCTCCGGTGGCGAGAAGAAACGCAATGAGATCTTGCAGATGGCTGTTCTTGAGCCCAAGCTGGCCCTGCTGGACGAGACCGACTCCGGTCTGGATATCGATGCCCTGCGCATCGTCGCCGACGGAGTAAACCTGCTGCGCTCTCCTGAGAACGCCGTTGTCTTGGTGACCCATTACCAGCGGATCCTAGACTACATCACGCCCAACCACGTACACGTGCTGTTTGACGGACGCATCGTCCGGTCCGGTGGCCCAGAACTCGCCCACGAGCTGGAAGAAAAGGGCTACGACTGGATCAAAGAAGCCGTTGACGCGGGCGTGTAACCCACACTGCGACACAGAGACCTCATGACCTCCGCACCCGCCAAATATGCCCACTATCTTGCCGATTTCCAGTCCCTGGTACAGGGACCGGGGGCCGGAGCGCCAAACTGGCTGCAGGACCTCCGCGATACCGGCTGGTCCAGGTTCAACGAGACCGGATTCCCCACGGCGCGCCGTGGCAACGAACGCTGGAAGTACACCAACGTGGGTCCTATAGCCAGGACCGACTTCGGTTTTGCCAGCGGCCCAACCTCCGCCAATGGTTCGAAAGCCTTGGCGCCCAGCTACAAAATCGAAAGATCATCAGCCTTCGACCTGGTCTTTATCGATGGCCGCTACTCCCCGGACCTATCTTCGCCAACGGCCGCTTCCAACGGGATTACCGCCGCNAGTTTGGCCTCGATAGCATCGGATTCCAGCTTTGATCTTGAGGGCCAGGTTGGACATTACGCTACCCCCGACGACGANGGGTTCGTCGCGCTTAACACCGCATTCCTTTATGACGGCGCCTATATCCACGTTGCCGACGGCCATTCNGAGAAGGTGTTTGTACGCCTCTCCTATATCACGACGGATGGCGCCGATCTTAAGATCACCCATCCCAGAACTATGATCGTGGCCGGCCAGAACACCGACATCACGGTCGTGGAAAGCTATACCGGCCCCAAAGACAGTGTCTATTTCACCAACGCCGTTACCGAGATTTCGGTCGGCGCTGGAGCCCATATCGACCACTACCGGCTGTTGCTGGAAGGCGAAAAAGCGTTCCATGTAGGCACCAACCGAGTCAAGCAAGAATGGGACAGTAGCTTCAACTCTGCGTCCTTCACTTTGGGCACGGCCCTGGCCAGGAACGACTTGGAAGTGTTGTTTGACGGTCCTGGCGGCTTTTGCTCGTTGAACGGCCTGTACCTCACCGCCGACAATCAACACATCGATAACCTGATCAGCATCGACCACGCTCAACCCCACTGCACCAGCCGGTTGAATTACAAGGGGATNCTGGACGGCAGGTCCCGGGCGGTGTTCGGAGGCACAGTGACGGTGCGGCGCGACGCCCAGCATAGTGATGCGGAGCAGACCGACAAAAACCTGATTCTCTCCAAGTTGGCCGAGGCGGACAGCAAGCCGAGCTTGCTGATCTACGCCGACGACGTGAAATGCAGCCATGGCGCCACCGCCGGGCACATCGACGCCGACACGCTGTTCTACCTACGCAGCCGGGGCCTTGACCTTGACACGGCCAGCAGAATGCTGGTCCAAGCCTTCGCCAGCGAGATCATAGACAAGGTCGGGCCTGAACCCCTGCGCGAATACCTGGACGTTCTTTTCGGCGCGGCCATTCCCAACAAGAGCCTTCCCGTTGCGAGGGCCACATGACCACAACCTTCGACATAAACAAAGTCCGGAACGATTTCCCGATATTGAAGCAGCAGGTGAATGGGTTTCCCCTGGTCTACCTGGATAACGGGGCCACGTCCCAGAAGCCGCAGTCGGTGATTGACGCTATCGTCAACTATTACTCCACCACCAACTCGAACGTGCACCGCGGCGTCCACACCATGAGCCAGCAGGCCACTGACGGCTATGAGGGCGCTCGGGCCAAGGTCCGCCAGTTCATCAACGCCGACGACGACCGGGAGATAATCTTCACCCGGAACACCACCGAGGGCATCAACCTGGTGGCATACTCGTACGGGCGTCAGAATATCGGTCCCGGTGACGACATAATCGTCTCAAATATGGAGCATCACTCCAACATAGTCCCCTGGCAGATGCTGTGTGAGGAGAAGGGCGCTAACCTGCGGGTCGTGCCGATCAACGACGCCGGCGAACTGTTGATGGACGAGTATGAGAATATGCTCAGCTCCAAGACCAAGCTGGTCTCCATTACCCACGTATCCAATGCGCTGGGCACCATCCTGCCGGCGACCCAGATCGCCCGGATGGCCCACGCCCATGGCGCAGCGGTCTTGTTCGACGGCGCTCAGGCAGTCCCCCACATGCCTGTCGATGTGCAGGAACTGGACTGCGATTTCTACGTGTTCTCCGGACATAAGTTGTTCGGGCCAACCGGGATCGGCATACTCTACGGAAAAGCCGAGTTCCTTGAAGCGATGCCGCCTTTCCTTGGCGGCGGCGAAATGATTAAGTCGGTCACCTTTGAAAAGACGATCTATAACGACCTGCCCTATAAATTTGAGGGCGGGACCCCTGACATCGCAGGGGCCATCGGTTTAGGCGCGGCCATCGACTATGTGAACGACCTGGGCTTTGACCAGATCATAGCTCACGAAGATGCGCTGCTCCGCTACGGCACCGACGCCCTTTCGACGATTGAAGGACTGAAGATAATCGGCACGGCTGAACACAAAGCAGGCATCATTTCGTTCGTGATGGACCAGGCCCACCCCCACGACATCGGGACTATCTTGGACGAGCAGGGCATCGCCGTCCGCACGGGTCACCACTGCGCTCAACCGGTGATGCAGCGCTTCCAGATACCCGCCACAGCCCGGGCTTCCCTGGCCTTCTACAACACCAAAGAAGATATCGATGCGCTGGTCAAGGGCATCGACCGGGTCATCGAGGTGTTCAGTTAATGGCCGGTTTAAGCGATCTTTACCAGGAGATTCTCCTGGAGCACAACAGCAAGCCCCGGAACTTCAAGACCGTCGACGACGCGAACCAGACCGCGGATGGCTACAACCCGCTGTGCGGCGACCAGATCACCCTCTATCTCAAGGTGATTGATGGGGTTATCGACGACGTTGGGTTCCAGGGCACCGGCTGCGCCATATCCCGCGCCTCGGCATCCATGATGACCCAGAGTATCAAGGGTCAGAGCGTGGAGAAGGCCAAAGAGATCTTCGACGCATTTCACTACATGATTACCGAACCAGGCGGTGATTTGGACCTGGACACCTTGGGCGACCTGGAAACCCTTTCCGGCATCAACGAATTTCCCACCCGCATCAAGTGCGCGGTCTTGGCCTGGCACACCATGAACGCCGCCCTATCCGGCGAGTCTGAAGTAACCACCGAATAAGCGCCGCCGGCACAGCCGAGGTTTGTACGGAGATGCCGTCTAGTTACGCTGTGCTAAGGTGGATGCGGACTCTTTTTCGCCTTTGCTGATTTTTAAATGACTCAATTACCTGATGTCCCTTTGGACGGCCTGTACGGCGATCTGGTCATGGACCATTACCGCAACCCCCGCAACCGAGCGCCCATCAGTGACGCCGACGTTGAGGCTGAGGAATTCAACCCATTCTGCGGNGACAGGGCCACCTTGCAGCTCAAGCTGGACGGTCAAGGCAAAGTATGTGGGGTCAGCGCCCAAGCCGAAGGCTGCTCAATCATCCAAGCTGCTACTTCCATGCTCTGTGACCAGCTTCATGGCAAGTCATTGGATGAAGTGGGTGAGATTGGNGAGCAGTACCGCCTAGCCATGAAGAACGGCGCTGCNGAAGATGACACGAACTTGGGTGACCTGCGCGCCCTTCAGGTCGTGCGCCAGTACCCGGTGCGAATCAAATGCGCCTTGTTGCCGTTGACCGCCCTGGAAGAAGGCATCAAAGCCTACCAGGCCAAGACGAGCTAACGGTCCAGCCAGGTCCGCGACCAGAAGTTGTACTCGGAGAGAGCTGTGTTGGGTTCAAAACCCATCAGGTCGCTGCTGAACACCCACCGGGAGGCAGCGGTTACCGGGCTGAACAGGTAAGCCTGGTCCAACACCCGGCGCTGGATTTCCACCAACTGGTCCCGGCGTGCGATGTCGTCGAATTCAGCCGCCTGTGCCTCGATCATCGCATCCAACTGATCGTCTTCGTGCCCGGCCAGATTCCATTGGCCTTGGCTATGCAACAACCCGAACAAGTAGCTGTTGGTGGTTGATGTCGGAGGGATCGCTCCCACGGCCAACTGGAATTCCCTAGCCGGCCCCATGACTAGGTCGTCGAACTGCACCGGGTTCATGCGCCGCAACTCTGGATTGAATCCCACCGCGGTCAGGTCGGCAATCAGCCGCTCTTCTAGAGCCAGGTTCTCGCCTCCAGTACGCGCGATGCGCACCGTTACTTCCAAGTCTATGGGCAGTCTTTGACCGGAATCCAGAAGCAACTGGCGGGCTTTGCCGGGGTCGGCGAAGTAGTTCTGACGCATCTCCGGCCGGTCTAGCAGCCAACCCGATTCCCGCACCGGAATGCCCACGCTGGCGAATCCCTGTCCCGACCAGACCGTATCCAGGTAGTCCCATGGGTCGATGGCCTGGAACACCGCTTGCCGCACTGTGGTCTCTTTTAAGTTGGGCATCTGAGAGTTCATGGCCAGTACGATGCCGGCTCCAGACCGACGTGAAACTACAGACTGAAAATCGGAATCGCCTCGGCGGACCATATCCCACTCATTGGGGCCGGCAGAAAATACATCCACCAACCCTGCCCGGAACGCCGCTACTTTGTCCAACTCAACCGACCCTGGGGAATCACCCAGCGGTCCGGTCCGCATGATTGTGATGTTTAGCTGGTCTAGAAAAGGCAGATTGTTCTCGAAATAGTTGGAATTCCGCGTGAACTCCATGCCTTCGCCTGGAGCTGTCTCCTGCCAGACCCACGGGCCGGTCCCGACCACCGGCGCGTCCTTAAGGTCGCCATACATAGCCACGACTTCCGGCGCCACGATCTTAACGTGCCCATCGGCCAAGGCTAGGAGAGCATCGGCGTCTTCCAGGGCCAGTTCAACCTGCACCGTCAGGTGGTCCAGGGCGGTGGCTTCTCCGATCGAAGAGAGTAGCGGGGCATTGGGCCAACCGGGAGTCTTGAGACGGTCCAGGCTAAATACGATGTCTTGGGCGTTCAGGGCCCGGCCGTTCACCGGCGCCACGTTCTGCCAGAAGATACCGGGCCGCAGCTTGAACACATAGGCCAGGTCTTCGTTCAATTCCCAACTCTCGCAAAGGTCGCACTCAAGCAGCAGGTTTGGCTGGTTGGAACCCTCGCCCGAGCGGAGCCGCAGCAGCCTGCTGTAGGCCAGACCCGGCCCCAGGGCGGTCAGAGTCTCTTGTACCTCTTGATGGACGTCCCGATGCGGTATCTGGGCTGCGGCGACCACGGTGAGGGCGCCGCCGTTAATACCCGAAGGTGCACCCGTGACGACGGCGGTGGCTGACGGCACGGGAAGGCCGTCGGTCATGTTGGTGGTGGTGGCAGACGGGGTAGCGTCAGACGAGGAACAGCCGATGGCAAACACGGCTACTCCGATGATCAAAAGCTTTTTCGGAAAGAATAGTTTCATGGCTGACACATCCGGCCTGGCCCGTAGAGCGCCCAGAAAATTGGTTTGGCCCCGCCTCAGATCAGCGGAAACCACCCCCGATTATAAGCTGGAGTGGCTGCCGCCCCATGAGGGAGAGCGATACGCGCTACGGTGAAAACAGGTGGGGCCAATGAAACGAAACGCGATCATTCAACTGGTGGTTTGGGTTGCATGGAGTCGCCGGTTGCGGCATCTGGTTCCAGACGTGTGGGATTCCCACGGCCGGTGATCGCCCAGGTCGCGAAGACCATGATGGCGATCAGGATCGGCGGCATGAAAAGGATGGCATGGATCACCAAAGCGAATCCCAAGGCATCGCCGTCTCCCACACCGATGGTGGTCAGCAGGTAAAAGACCGCAAACTCAAAAGTCCCCATCGCGGCCGGCAGTGAGGGGACCAGGGCTACGAAAGTGAGAGTCCCGATTACCAGCAGAGTGGCGACCAACAAGGAGATGTCGATCCCCATTCCGTGGGCCAAAACCCAGGCCGAGAGCCCCAGCAATATCCAATATCCCATGGTCAGGAGGAAAGACCAAGTGAGCCGCACCTGTGCCCGCGTTAGCTCCCGGAGGGATGCTGAAGTGGATGCCAGCAGTTGCAGGTGGGTCAGGCCGGGCCTCGACCCGAACCAGATAACCACCGGTACCGCNAGTACGCTGATCACTGCGATCAAAACGGCCCCGATGACGTAGGGGGTGAACCCCTTCAAACTGGGCAGCACCATCAGACCTACACCCAACAGGATGGCCGCAGCCACGAAATCCAACACCCGCTGGATACCCAGAGTGGCGGCCGCCTCTTCCCCTCGCACCCGGTAGCGCAGGGTTAGCATGAGGAATTGAGTGGCTTCGCTGATGATTCGGAGGGGGGAGACGCTGTTTAGGCCGATGCCGACGTTCTGTACGAGTAGAAGCCGGTGGAGAGGTACTTGGTCACCGATGAACAACACTTGCCACCGGTAGGCGCGCATCGCCGTGGCCGCGGCGAATACCGCCAATGAGATCAGACCCCACCGGATCGGAAAATCGGTGAATGCGTTGGAAAGAGAGCCCCATTCCATGTCCCGGACCATAGCGAAACCGATGCCCGCCCCGATGGCCAGTCCCAGGAACATCCTGAGTTTGGGCTGTANAAAGAATTTTCGGAGGAAGCCTGCCGCGGTTTTCAAATCGCCATTCAAGCGCCGGTGTGGTTAGTTCGAGTGAGGATATTTATAGGTTCTTCCCCAGTAACCTGCGGGAAAGCGGGCACGAAACTNGGAAACGTTCAGGTGGTTTCAACCTACGCNCAGGGGATTCCTATGTCAAGGAACCTAGCCAGTGNTTTGGGTTGAAATGACCGATAACTCGGACTTTTACTTTCCAGACCGGGCCAGTCCCTTCAGGTAGGCGATGTGGCCCTGGTGCTGGTAGANCTCTCCGACAACCTGTCTAAAGATACGGCCCACCGACATCTCGGGCCGGGCCTCTCTGGGCACCACGTCCATCTGTTCCGGAGTGACTGTTTTCAAGTAGCNCAAAGTTGCGGCNCGCACCACCTCTCCGTATCTCAGCATCTCGGCCAAGTCGTAGGCCGGGAAGTTGGCCACCTGCTCCTGTGTGTGGTCAAAGCCGTTGTCCCTGGTAGGTAGTCCGAATTTCTCGTTCCAACCTTCGCTCTCCCAGATCTCAGGCTGACGCTGAATGAAGAATTGGAACCACATATCTTCGACTCGGGTCATGTGCCAAAGGATCCAGCCGATGGGGTTGGCTTCGGGCCCGGCCCGCCACATCAGTTCTTCAGGCGTGATGTCTCCCAAGGCGTCCATCAGGTATTCGTGCTCAGTGTTAAAGGCGTCTTCGATAAATTCGTTCAGAGTCATTGCGTCCTCTCTATGTGACCAGCGGGGTGACCGGCCGGCAATCTCCCGCCGGATGGGGGCTTAACCGGCCCACATGATACACCCGGTCGGGACATTCGGGGTATACTATCCGGAGCGCGGCGCACGCCTGTGTCCGCCTGGCTTTCATCCTACCTGGCAATCACACTGGGAGCGCTTTGCATGGCAGACAGTCTGATCACCCCTGAGGCCCGCGCCCTGATCGGCAGCGAGACCTCGCCCGAAAGAAACCGTTTCCCCCTCAGCGACGAGATGGCCTACGACCTGGCCGACGCCACTGAAGACCCCAATCCCCTGTACATCGATAAAGCTGCCGCCGAGGCCAGCCGCTTCAAAGGGCTGTTGTGCCCGCCGCTGGCGACCTGGAAGGACATCGCCCCGGAGATCGGCTATTTCGGCGCCGGACAGGACTCCCATTTCGATGTGCCGTTACCCTTCAACAGCTACGGTTTGAACGGCGGCAGCGACTGGCAGTTTCTCCGTCCGGCCTACGTCGGAGATTGGGTGACCCGCCGATTCCGCATCGTGGACATCTTCGAGAAGCAGGGCCGCTCGGGCCTTCTGGTTTTCGTGGTCCGGCGGGAAACCCAGACCAACCAGCACGGGGACGCCATCAGCGTCGCCGACCGGGTCAGCATCCACCGGAGCCGGCCCCCTGGGGATGAGGTCAAGGCGGTCGCAGAAGCCGGGGAGGGACTGAACAGTGTGGTGATCTCTCCACCTGCCCCCGACCAGACCGTTCCCCGCACGGTCCACGCCGCTGGAGCCCAGAATCACTTCGAGGATATATCGATAGGCATGGCGTTGGAGCAGGTGGTGAAAGGCCCGCTGACCACCACCCATCTGGTGCGCTGGGCCGCCGCGAACGGGAATTACGCCCGCATCCACTGGGACCTCCCCTTCGCCCAGGTGCATCAGGGCTTGTCCAACGTTGTGGTGAATGGCTCGCTGAAGAACCAATACCTCGGGCAATTGATGATCAAGCTGGCCGGNCCTGAAGGCTGGTTCAAGCGTTTCTATGTGGAACACCGGGGGATGGACTACCCTGGCGACGTCATCACTGCGTCCGGCACGGTCACCGCCGTCCGCGAGGTCGGCGGATATGGCCACGTTGACTGCGACGTCAACCTGACCAACAACCGCGGAGAACAGACCGCGTCCGGTAGAGGCACGGTAGTTCTACCCAAGAAGGGCCAATGCCTGCCCTTGGTCTGGGAAGTGGAAGAGTAATGCCGGCAGGGCTACTCGAAGGCATCCGGGTACTTGACCTAGGCTCTGGAATCTCCGCGTCCTGGTGCGCCAAGATCCTGGCGGACTACGGAGCGGAGGTCATCAAGGTGGAATACCCCGGTTCCGGCGACGCCGCCCGCCGCATGGGCCCGTTCGCCGGCGANGAGACCCCGACCTGGAAAAAAGCCTGACGTTCCTTTATCTGAACACCAACAAGAAGGGGGTTACCCTCGATCCATCCAGCGTCAGCGGACGCGGCCTGCTCAACAAGCTTGTAGCCGACGCCGACGTCCTGGTGGAGAACTACCCCCCTTCCCGCTCCAAAGAACTGGGCCTGGACCATGCGTCGCTGGCTGAGACCAACCCCGGGTTGGTGGTCACGTCCATCACGCCTTTCGGTCAAACGGGTCCCTACCGGGACTTCGAGGCAACCGACATCGTGACCTACGCCCTGAGCGGTCTGATGTACCATTCGGGCGATTCCGATCAGCCTCCCCTGCGTAACGTCCTGGACCAGTCTTTCTATGTGGCAGGGGCCAACGCCGCCGCCGCCACCCAGGTGGCCCTTTTCGCCCGCCTCTCCTCCGGGGAAGGGCAGCATGTGGACGTCTCGGCGGCTGCCTGTCTTGGCGCCCACCTGGTCCAACCGCTCCCGTACTACAACTACATGGGCGCCGTGAAGGGACGTCGTCCAGTCCGGGGGGCCGGGTTCGAAGAATTGATGCCCGCCCGCGACGGCTACGTGGCGCCGTCGGTACAAGGCTCCCAACCGTGGTCGACCATCGCCAGCCTAATCGGGGGGGAAGAGCTCCAAGACGAAAAATTCGCCACCGGCGCCGGACGGGTAGCCCACGGCGAAGAACTTAAAGAACTGTTGATCAAAGGCCTGGCCCAATGGGACCGTATGCCGCTGTTCCTGGCCTCCGGTGAGCAGCGATTAGTCTTCGGCATGGCCCAAGACGCCGGTGACCTGGCCAAATGCCCTCATCTTCAGGCCCGGGACTTCTTCGTCGAAGTGGACCATCCGGTGGTCGGGCGGGCCCAATACCCGGGAATGGCCGTAAGGCTGCCCGGAGAGACCATCACCGGCTCCCAACCGGCCCCGCTGCTGGGCCAGCACAACGCTGAGATATACGGACAAAAATTGGGCTACTCAACTGAAGACCTGATATCCCTTCGCCAGCAGGGCGTCATCTAAAGATTCACGAAACCCACTCGGACATAAGAAGTCTGTAAAAACATGCCCCCTTCCCACACACCCATGGCCCCATTGAAAAATATCCGGGTACTGGACCTGAGCCGGGTCTTCGCCATGCCATTCGCCGCGGCGAACCTGGCGGACCTAGGCGCCGAGGTCATAAAGGTCGACACCTGCCAGACCCAGTTCATGGACACGACCCGGACGATCACGGGACCCTTCCCCGACAACCAACCTGGCGAACTTTGGTGGGAACAGGGCGGCACCTTTCAGAACCTGAACCGGGGCAAGCGGAGCTTGACTCTGGACCTCCGTTCCGAGGAATCTCAAAAGATCATAAAAGACCTGGTTGGGCTCTGCGACGTTGTACTTGAGAACTTTACGCCCAGGGTGATGGCCCGGTTTGGACTGGACTTCGAAAGCCTCAGGGCCCACAAACCGGACCTGATCATGGTGTCCAACACCGGCTATGGGCACAGCGGGCCCTGGAGTAACTTTGGGGCCATGGCGTCGGCCCTGGAACCGACCCACGGCACCGGGGCGTTCATGGGATATATGGAAGAGGGTCCGGACGGCCGGCTGGCCGAGGGGCAGGTCCCAAACAAGATGGGCAATTCCTACTCCGACTTCATGGCTACCTGGACCGCTTTAGGTTCTCTGATGGCGGCTCTGCTGCGGCGGGCCAGGACCGGCCAGGGTCAATGGATCGACCTGGCGATGTACCAGACTGGGACCACGGTTATCGGCGCCGGTCTGCTGGACTACGCCCTCAACGGCCGGCGGACTCTCCGCATCGGCAATCGTCATCCCGTATGGTCGCCCCACGGCGTCTATCCCTGTCAGGGCCATGATCAATGGGTAGCCATCGCCGCCCGGAATGAAGAAGAATGGCAAGCGGTTTGTCAGAGTATGGGCCTGCCGGAGCTCGCGTTTGATCCCCGGTTTGCCGATCCCATAGAACGACGGCTTCATCAAGAAGAACTAGATGAGATCATCGCGGCCTGGACATCCGAAAAGACTTCCTACCAGGTGATGAACGATCTGCAAGACGCCGGAGCGCCGGCTGGAGCTGTGCTAACGGCCAAGCAAGCGTTGACCGATCCCCAATACGTTGACCGGGGGTTCTTCGAGACCGTCCACAACCCTCCTGAAGCAGGTCTGCGGCCCAAAGGATATGTGGGACGGGGGTGGAAGTTCTCCCGAAGCGAAGCCGGGATCCGCGGACCGGCGCCCAGGTTGGGGGAAGCCAACGGGTACATACTCGGGGAGTTGTTGGGGATAGACCAGGCTAAACTGAAGTCGCTGGCGGAAGATTGGACCATCGGCGATACACCCGAGGACGGCAGAGCGCCGGGTGCGGTACCTTTGGAGGAGCAAGTGGAGCTGGGGTGGATCGTCGAACACGACCCCGGATACTTGGCGGAACTGCCGCCGGTGTGACCCAGGTAGCCGCGACATTTCCGTCCCGAAGATCGCCCGGTTTTCAGGTGTTTCCAAAACTCGTGCCTTGACGCTTGACACTTTGGAAAATGGGCTCCTATAATTACGGTGGATTCTCCGCAAACGCCTTCGTTTTTGTTTTAGCGTCCCCTGCACGGCCATACTTCCATTGTATTGATTGGCGTGTCCTCTGGGGCGGTGGTTTGTAAGATTGAGCACCCCTCCCCAACACCCATTTTCTGCGTAGGCAAATGCCGACAAAGTTTATCTTCGTAACCGGGGGAGTAGTCAGTTCACTGGGCAAAGGGATCAGCGTCGCATCGATCGGACGCATCCTGAAAAGCCGGGGTCTCTCCGTCTCCGTAATCAAGTTGGACCCTTACCTTAACGTCGACCCAGGCACCATGTCTCCATATCAGCACGGTGAAGTCTTTGTGACCCAAGATGGCGGGGAGACAGACCTCGATCTGGGCCACTATGAAAGATTCATCGACGTTGAGCTGACCCGGACTTCCAACCTCACGGCCGGAGAAGTCTATCTCAACCTAATAGCCAAAGAGCGGCGCGGCGACTTTCTTGGCGGCACCATTCAAACGGTGCCCCATGTCACCAACGCCATCAAAGATAGAGTCCTCGCCCTGGCCGCCGAATCCGCCGCCGATGTGATCATCACCGAGGTCGGTGGAACAGTGGGCGACATCGAGGGGCTTCCTTTCTTGGAGGCCATCCGGCAGATGAGGAACGATGTGGGCCGCGACAATGTGTTTTACATCCACCTAACCCTGCTTCCTTATATAGCGGCAGCACAAGAATTGAAGACCAAACCGACTCAACACAGCGTGAAAGAACTGCGGTCAATAGGAATACAGCCCGACGCTATCCTTTGCAGAAGCGACCATCCGGTGTCCGAGGCCATCTGTGAGAAGATCTCGGCATTTTGCGATGTCCCTTTTAATGCTGTGATTCCCGTGCTGACTGTTGGCAACGTCTATGAAGTGCCGTTGATACTTGAAGAAGCGGGCTTGGGCGACATCGTGGTAAATGCCCTGGGTCTTACCGGGCAACCCGGAGACCTCACTGAGTGGTCGGCGATGGTCGACCGAATGAACGACCCCAAAGAAAGTGTATCCATCGCCCTAGTAGGCAAATACGTTGAATACCCCGATTCCTATATCTCGGTCCGCGAAGCGCTGCGCCACGCGGGCCTAGACCACTACAGGGACATCGATCTCCAATGGGTCCACTCCGAAGATATCGAAAGGGACGGGCCAGAGGCTCATCTATCTGATGTCTGCGGAATCGTAGTGCCGGGAGGTTTTGGCCCCCGCGGCGTTGAGGGAATGATCGACACGGTGCGTTATGCCAGAGAGCACAAGGTCCCGTATCTGGGCCTTTGCCTCGGCCTGCAGGTAATGGTCATCGAGTGGGCCAGAAACGTCCTGGGTATCGAGGATGCTAACTCCGAGGAACTAGTTCCGGAGACCGGTAACCCGGTCGTGCACATAATGCCCGACCAAGAAGGCGTCTCCGCCAAGGGTGGCACCATGCGGCTGGGGGACTATCCCTGTCATCCCCAGAGCAAGACGTTGACAAAAGCGGCCTACGGGGACGGCACCGTCATGGAGCGGCACCGCCACCGGTTCGAACTTAATAATTCGTACCGTGAGTCATTGGAAAATTCCGGATTGATCGTCGGCGGACTATCGCCCGACGGGAACTTGGTTGAGACCGGAGAAGTGGCCGATCATCCGTTCATGGTCGGCACCCAATACCACCCGGAGTTCAAGTCCCGGCCCAACCGGCCTCATCCATTATTCAGTCAGTTCATCGGAGCGGCCAAAGAGACCATCCGGGAAGGCGTCCAGAGGCCATTGCCGCTGGACATCAACTCCGATTAGGTCCGCACTAGGTTCGCCCGATGCAAATGCCTTTCATGTCCAACAAGAACTCCTCCGCCACCNAGTCCTTTGTCCCTGTCTCGGCGAGAATGGGTTNTTACACAAAAATCTTACAGGGGTGACGAAACCGTGAAGCTCTTCTTGGACACAGCCAATATCCAGGAAATCAGAGATGGCGTCAGGTTTGGTGTGATCAGCGGCGTCACCACCAACCCGTCGCTGGCGTCGGCCGAAGGCATCGGAAACGCGGAAAGCTACAAATCGGCGGTAAAGGAGATCTCCGAGATCGTCGATGGGCCCATTTCCGTAGAAGTGATATCACTGGATGCTGAAGGGATGATCGCCGAAGGGCGCGACATCGCCGATTGGATACCGAACCCCTGGGTGAAGATACCCAGCACCGCGGAAGGGTTTGAGGCGATATCGGTACTCTCCAGTGAAGGGATCCAGATCAATCAGACTTTATGTTTCTCGGTGAACCAGGCCATCTTGGGCGCCCAGGCTGGCTCCACCGCGGTCAGTCCATTCATCGGTCGGCTGGATGACATCGGCCTCGAAGGCATCGACCTGATCAAAGACATCGTTTCCATATATAAGGAATACGAGATTGAAACAAAGGTGCTGGCGGCCAGTATCCGCCACACCTTGCACTGCACTCTTGCGGCCCAGGCCGGGGCCCACATCGCGACTGTTCCTTTTAAGATATTGGCCCAGATGGCCGAACATCCCCTGACCACCTCCGGCGTAGCCCGGTTCAAGGCGGACTGGGAGAAGATCGGCAAGTGATAGCCGCCGGGCCGGCCAACGGCGGCGCAACTAGGAAAATCAGACCAGCCGGCCAACAATAATCAAATCCACAGAATCAAGGTCCACTGAACCTCGGTCCGAAAAACCGCGGCCGTAAACGCTGGGACCCCTCCGCAAGCTTCATTCCCGCCCCGCTGGAACGCTGCCTCTGCTGAGTCCACAGTCCGGTTCACGATCAGCGACCCCTGTAAGAGGTAAACATGGCTACCACTCAAAAAATGCTAGATGTGTCGGAGATGGGGGCGAAGTCCAAGGAAGAACTCTTGGGCCTGGCCAGCGATGTCGGCTTGAACGACACCTCCGCTCTGGCGAACCTGCATAAAGAAGACCTGCTCAGCCGGCTGTACCAAGTCGTCTCCGCCCAACAGGCATTGGCGTCCACCGGCATCCTGGAGATCATGGACGAGGGTTACGGCTTCTTGCGGCAGGTCACCACCTTCCGCGCTTCCGGAGATGTCTACATCTCCCAGTCCCAGATCCGGCGGTTCAACCTTCGGAACGGCGACACCGTCACCGGCCAGGTCCGGCCCCCCAAAGAAGGAGAGCGCTACTTTGGACTGGTCCGAGTTGAACTGATCAACGGGATGGAGACAGACCAGGTCCAGAGCCGCTACCGCCCGACCTTCGAACACATGACGCCCATCTTCCCTGAGAAACAGGTGATACTGGAAACCTCCAGCTCCGAACTCTCCACCAGGATGGTCGACCTGTTCGCCCCCATCGGCCTGGGTCAGCGTGGACTTATCGTATCGCCGCCCAAAGCCGGCAAGACCACCATGCTGAAGCAGATCGCCCACGGAGTACAAGAGAACTGCCCTGAGGCCACATTGATGGTGGCCCTCATCGGCGAGCGCCCTGAAGAAGTCACTGATATGCGCCGGGCCGTCAGAGGGGATGTCTTCGCGTCGACCTTTGATGAATCCGTCGAAGAACAATGCCGGGTCGCCGAACTTGCCCTGGAACGAGCCAAACGCCTGGTTGAGATGGGACAAGACGTAATAATCTTGCTGGACAGCATCACCCGCCTCACCCGGGCCTACAATCTGGCCGTGCCCACCAGCGGGCGGACCCTCTCCGGGGGCATAGACCCAGCAGCCCTTTACCCGCCTAAGAAGTTCTTCGGCGGCGCACGCAATATAGAGGAGGGCGGCAGCCTGACCATCATCGCCACCTGCTTGGTGGACACCGGCA
>JGI26061J44794_1000325_pt1 | contig 21700 bp, 20 predicted proteins | sample MarorgKNORR_S2LV_5_FD_44794 | JGI IMG/M metagenome (IMG submission 44794) | reverse complement strand
ATGGTTGCCAAAATATTTTTTATCCCCTTAATTATTCATGAACAAAATGCTATCCCAGGCACTACAAATAAATTGCTCGGAAAGTTTGCTCAACAAAGCCTACAAGCTTTTGACAATACGTTTGATTTATCAATTAATGCTGTAACCGTTGGAAACCCTATTTTGTTCACTCCAGAGCCAAAAAATACACCTGAATTAGTAAATAACCTGCTTGTTTTGGGTGGTTCACTTGGCGCCCAAAAAATCAATGAAACGATTACAAGTATCAAAACACCATTAAATATATGGCATCAGACCGGTGTCAAACATTTGGAGTCTGTCAAACTGGCATATCAAAACAATCCGAACACTAATCTTTGTATTGAGTCGTTCATAGAAAATATGGCAGAAGCTTATGCATGGGCAGATGTGGTTGTGTGTCGTTCTGGAGCAATGACTGTGTCAGAATTGGTGGCAACTAAAACAATAGCTATTCTTGTTCCTTTTCCTTACGCAGTTGATAACCATCAAACAAAAAATGCTCAATACCTGTCTGATCAGGGTGCTGGTATATTACTTGAAGAGTCTCTTCTAAATGCAGAAACTATAGACATGCAATTGCGCTCCTTAACCACTAATAAACTAAAAAACATGACAAGTGCTTTGGAGTCACTTCAAATACCTAGTCCAGAGAAAATGATTGTCGATTATATATTAATACCTAATCGATCAAAAAGTAGCTGATCATTAGCTACAGTTGGATTATCGGTTGTTAGTAATTGCTCACCATAAAAAATTGAGTTTGCACCAGCAAAAAAACAAAGTGCTTGCATACTTTCGCCCATTTCAAGTCTTCCAGCAGATAAACGTACGACTGATTTAGGCATCAAAATTCTTGCCACTGCAATGGTTCGTACGAATTCACTTTCACTTGGTGGTTTAACGTTCTCAAAAGGAGTGCCTGGAATTGGAACCAATAAATTAATAGGAACACTGTCAGGATGTACATCCAAATTAGCCAAAGATTGAAGCATTGATGCGCGGTCTGTTTCTGTTTCACCCAAACCCAAGATACCTCCACTGCAAACGCTAATATCAGCATTTTTTACCGCTTCTAGAGTGTCAAGTCTGTCCTGGAAGTGTCGAGTCGTTACAACGTTAGAGTAGTGTTCTTTTGAGGTGTCTATATTGTGATTATAGTAATCTAAGCCAGCATCTTTCAAAGTAAATGCTTGTTCTTGAGTGAGCATACCCAAAGTGACGCATGTTTCCATACCCATCGCCTTTACACCCTTAATCATTGGAATCACTTTGTCAAGACTTTTATCGGTGGGATTTCGCCAAGCAGCTCCCATACAAAATCTAGAAGCACCTTTATCTTGCGCTTTTTTTGCCTGTTGTAATACTTGGTCAATTTCCATTAATTTTTCTCGCTCTAGACCAGTATTGTATTTTGAGCTTTGAGAGCAATAAGAACAATCTTCTGGACAGGCGCCAGTCTTAATATTGAGTAAAGAGCTAACCTGAACCTGGTTTGGATCAAAAACCTCTCTATGTATACTGTGAGCTTTAAAAATTAGGTCACTAAAAGGCATCTCAAAGAGCGCCTTTATTTCATTCAATTGCCAATCATTTCTAACTTCAATCATTTTCTTTTATGAGTTTGTTTCAATTAATTTTACCGTATACAGAAGCCATAAAAATAACAATAAAAAGCCGCGCATTGCGCGGCTTTTTATTTTCTTAATACTGAATTATTAGCAGCTATAGTATAGATCGAACTCAAGCGGCTGAGGTGAAGCCCTCATCGCTGTGACTTCTTGCATTTTTAATTCTATAAATGAATCAATCACCTCGTCAGTAAAAACACCACCCTGCTTGAGAAATTCACGGTCAGCATCTAACTCTTCAAGTGCTATGTGGAGCATGCCGCTAACCTTTGGTATACCTGTTGTATCAGAGTTATATAGGTCTTGGTCAACAGGTTCACCTGGATGAATCTTGTTCTTAATGCCATCAAGACCTGCCATAAGCATTGCAGCAAAAGCCAGGTATGGGTTTGCAGTTGAATCTGGAAAGCGCACCTCAATACGACGACCTTTTGGATTTGAAACATAAGGAATACGAATCGCAGCAGAACGGTTTTTAGCTGAATAAGCTAACATTTCAGGTGCTTCAAAACCAGGAACTAGACGTTTGTATGAGTTTGTAGATGGATTGGTAAGGGCATTCAAGGCGCGAGCATGCTTGATAATACCACCAATAAAAAATAGCGCTGTTTCACTGAGGTTGGCATAGCCATCACCGTCAAACATGTTGACACCATCTTTCGCAATTGAAATGTGAACATGCATACCATTACCGTTATCAACCGCAATTGGTTTCGGCATGAATGTAGCAGTTTTGCCATAAAGCTGAGCAACGTTATGAACGCAGTACTTTAAGATCTGCGTTTCATCAGCCTTTTTCACCAATGTATTGAATAATGCGCCAATTTCACATTGTCCGGCAGTGCCGACTTCATGGTGATGGACCTCTGTCGTAACGCCCATCTCTTCGATCGCCAAACACATTTGAGATCGCAGGTCATGCAACGAGTCGACTGGGGGAACTGGGAAGTATCCACCCTTGATGTGTGGACGGTGACCTTTGTTACCACCCTCCATGTCTACACCAGAACTCCAGGCAGCCTCTTCAGAACTGATTTCATAAAAAGCCTTACCCAAACCAAAGCCTGCGTCCCACTTGACNCTATCAAAGACAAAAAATTCTGGCTCATTACCAAAATAGGCAGTGTCACCAATTCCTGTCTCTACAAGGTAGGCTTCTGCACGAGCAGCAAGAGAACGCGGATCCTTAACATAAACTTTCATATCAGAAGGATCAACGATATTACAACGTATATTGAGTGTAACTTCTTCAGTAAAAGGATCCAAGACAGCTGTTTCAGTGTCTGGCATCAAAATCATGTCAGAGTCATTAATATCTTTCCAACCAGAGATTGAAGAGCCATCAAACATTTGACCCTCTTTTAATTTTTGAGCATCGACTGCGTGTGAAGGCACACTAACGTGTTGTTCTTTACCTTTAGTGTCGGTAAAACGAAAATCAATAAACTTTACACCTTGATCTTCAATCATTTTTAGTACATCTTTTGCAGACATATTATCTCCTAATATAAATTAGATTAAATATTGACAGGCATTGTCAAGAAAGTCTGCGCCGTTGCAAACAAAAAATATTGACTCTCAGAGAGGTCAACATGAGCATTTTTTTCAGTGGTCGATTATACCTAATTCTTTTCAATTAACAGAACAATCTTTTCATCTCGTTCTTCAACACCAAGAACACTATGTCCATGAACTCTGCACCAAGCCGGAATGTCATGTTTAACACCAGGGTCGGTTGCAAAAATCTCAATCTTATCACCTACAGATAAATCACCAATCTTTTGACTGAGTTTAATCACCGGCATTGGGCACATTAGCCGAGTTGCATCCAATATATGTGTCATTTAATCCACTCCTTAGGCTTCAAATAATGATTATATAGTTTTTCTTCTTCGCTGTCCTTTTCTACTTGGAACTGATATGACCATTTAACTTCTGGAGGCATTGACATCAAAATCGACTCCGTTCTACCTCCACTTTGAAGACCAAACAAGGTCCCCCGATCATAAATCAAATTAAATTCTACGTACCGGCCTCGGCGATAAAGTTGAAAGTTTCTCTCTTTTTTTCCATAAGGGGTATCTTTTCGCTTTAATACGATTGGTAGATAAGCCTCACTAAAGTGATCACCCACACTTTTCATAAATTCAAAACACCTATCAAAGCCACCCTCATTAAGGTCATCAAAAAATAATCCACCTATACCNCGTTGTTCGTCTCTGTGCTCTAGATAAAAATAGTCATCACACCATTTTTTGTATTTTGAATAGACTTTTTCACCAAAAGGTAGACAAGCTTTTTTGGCGGTCGTATGCCAATGCACGGCATCCTCGTCAAAGCCATAGAACGGGGTTAGGTCAAAACCACCTCCGAACCACCATATAGGCTCCTTTCCAGGCTCTTCAGCAACAAAAAAACGTACATTTGAATGGACAGTGGGTATGTATGGATTCTCTGGATGCATCACCAAAGAAACTCCAAGCGCTGTATATTTTCTACCTTCCAACTCTGGCCGAAGAGCGGTTGCAGACTTTGGCATTTTATTGCCTTTAACGATTGAGAAATTGACACCCCCCTTCTCAAAAACATTACCATCACAAATAACACAGGTAATGCCACTCCCACTACCATCTTCCTTTGTCCAGCGATCTTTTTCAAAAATAGCCCTACCATCAAGCGACTCCAAATCAGAGCAGATGCTTTCTTGTAACTGGGCTAGATATTTTTTTACTTGCTCTATCATCGATGGCGTTTCCCTGTAACTAAATTAATTATTATCGAAGGTTCTGAATTATAGTTATTTGGAGGTAATGCATATGAAATGGCTTGATTAAAATAAGCCTTCAATTCAGCCATATTAGAGGCAACTTTTTGACCTTGCAGATTAGCGCTGGTTGAAATTAGAGCAGAGCCGGTATTTTCACAAAAATAACGAACCAATGGGTCAGATGTAATACGCACTGCAGCAAGCTCACTGGCGCCACTAATTAAACTTGATGTACTTTCAGATTTTGGTACTAAATAGGTCGTGGGAATACTAGTTGGCTGGCCAAGCTTGTTTATTAAGTTGATGTCAAGATTTGTATCAATATAGGGTAATACATACTCCACATCAGAAGCAAGCAATATAAAACCCTTGTCAAGGTCTCTTTGTTTTAGATCAATCAATACTTTAATCGCGCTTGGATTGTTTGCCAAACAAGCTAGACCGTAAACTGTATCTGTAGGATGTGCAATAACTCCTTTCCTTAAATGATGCAAAGCCAACCTTTTTCCTATCATTGAGTTCATTTTTTGGCTCTGGGATGAAATTCATCATAGACTTTCGATAATTCTAAAAAATCTAAGTGGGTATATATTTGGGTACTTTTAATACTCTTATGACCCAAAAACTCTTGTACAGNCCTAAGATCATGACTTGATTGTAGNAAATGAGTCGCTGCAGCATGCCGAAGCATGTGAGGATGAACGTTGACAGCTANCCCCACTTCAAGGGCCTTTTTTTTGACAATATTTTGTACAGAACGAGGGCTAATTCTATGATTATTTTGGTTCACAAATAAGGCATCATTTTCACAGCTAGGTCTCTTTGATAGATATATTTCAACTGCATTAATGGCTGAACTTCCTATTGGCGAAAATCGGGTCTTTCTGCCCTTACCTTTCACTCTTACAAATCCCTCTTCCAAATCTAGATCATTGATATCAATGCCAACCAACTCAGAGACTCTCAAGCCACATGAATACATTAACTCTATCATAACAACTGCACGTAGCTCTGAATATAACCCAGAACTCAAAGTCATCATTCTTTTAAGGTCATCAAAATCAATTGTTTTTGGCAAAACTTGATCAATTTTAGGAGTTTGGATAGACATAACACAATTCTCAGTCAACACGCCTTGTTTCACCAGAAAAGTAAAAAAACCGCGTATTGAGGATAAATACCTTCTAATTGACCTTGCAGAAACTCCTCGATGACGAAGCCCCATAACAAACAGATTTAAAGTATCAGGTTCAATATCTTGCCATTCAGTAACAGAATTNTCTAGACAAAAAGATAGAAACTTAAATAAATCTCTTTGATAAGCAGAAATAGTGTTCGAGGCATAAAGTTTCTCGACCTCAAGGTAGGCAACAAATTGATCAATTTGTTCGACTAAAATATGGCTTTGGTACTTGTTTTTTTCCTGATTGGCCATATCTTAGCATTTTACGTTAAACGATAAAGGAATTTAGATGAGTCAAAAACAAACACATGCCTTTCAAACAGAAGTATCTCAACTACTTCACCTAATGGTTAACTCCTTATACTCCAATAAAGAGATTTTCTTAAGGGAGTTGATCTCAAATGCTTCAGACGCAATCGATAGACTCAAATTTGAATCACTGTCTAATGATTCATTGGTGGAGGGAAAAGAAGAACTAAACATTCATATTGATGTTGACAAGGACGCAGGAACTATCACAATCAGGGACAACGGTATCGGCATGAACCAAGATGAAGTGATGGAAAATATTGGCACCATAGCAAATTCAGGTACTCGAAAATACCTAGAAAGTCTTGATAAAAATCAAGCTCAAGATTCAAACCTAATCGGACAGTTTGGAGTTGGATTTTATTCGTCATTTATAGTGTCAAATACGGTCATCCTTATAAGCCGGAAAGCTGGTGATAAAAAGGCAAATGGAACAAAATGGGTATCAAAAGGAAAGGGTGAATATTCCATCGAAACAATTGAAGTAGAAGATTGTGGAACATCAGTAACTCTTGATATCAAAAAAGCTGAAAATGAATTCCTCAATGATTATCGAATTCGTGGCATTGTCTCTAAGTACTCAGACCATATAACAGTTCCAATTATGATGATCAAGTCTTCAGAAGATGAGAATCTCATTGAATATGAAACGATCAACAAAGCAACTGCTTTTTGGGCGCAAGATAAAAAAGAACTGTCACAAAAAGATTATGATGAATTCTATAAATCATTAACCTATGATTTTGATGGCCCATTGACTCAAATACACAATAAATTGGAAGGAAAACTAGACTATACATCTTTGCTTTTTATACCCAGGAAAGCACCATTTGATATGTGGGAACCCAAAAGAAAAGGCGGAGTAAAACTCTATGCCAAAAGAGTTTTTATCATGGAGGGTAACGAAGAACTGTTGCCTCAATATCTGCGCTTTATCAAAGGTGTCATCGATACAGATGATTTATCACTCAATGTTTCTAGAGAAATTTTACAAGGAAGTAAAGTGGTTGATACGATCCGCAAAGCATCCGTTAAGCGCATCCTATCTGAGTTAGACAAGATGTCAAAAAATAAGCCTGAGGATTATGCAATATTCTGGAAAGAATTTGGCATGGTTATCAAAGAGGGAGTTGTTGAAGATTTTGCTAATAAAGACAAAATTACAAACCTACTACGCTTCGCTACAACTACCAATGACACTGAAGAACAAACAGTTTCGCTTAAAGATTATGTTGAACGTATGAATGAAAATCAAAAAACCATTTATTACGTAACTGCCGACAACTATGCTGCTGCTAAAGGTTCACCTCATTTGGAAATTTTTAAACAAAAAGAAATCGAAGTATTACTGTTATCTGACCGGGTCGATGAATGGCTTGTTGCAAATTTTGGTGACTATGAAAAGTTTCCTCTTAAATCAATTGCTAAAGGTGACCTAGAGGATTTGGATTCAAAAGAAGATAAGAAGAAAAAAGAAAAAACAGCTAAAGATTTTAAAAAGGTCATCAATAAAGTACAAAAGATTCTTGAAAATCAAGTCAAAGAAGTTAAAGTTTCGAGTCGTCTAAGTGAATCTCCTTCCTGTCTTATTGCTGATGAAAACGAGATGGGTAGCAACATGGAACGTATCATGAAGTCACTTGGCCAAGATGTCCCTGAAACTAAGCCAATTCTTGAAATTAATCCAAAACATCCATTGGTTAAAAAACTCAAAACCAAGGTCGATAAAGATCTGGTGAAGGTTTTATTTGATCAGGCGGTACTCAGTGAAGGAGGTCAAATCAAAGAACCTGCTGAGTTTATCAAGCGCATGAATAAGCTTATGCTTGGCTAATAATGATCAATATATATTGAAAAGCCCGATTTAATCGGGCTTTTTATTATATGGCTTAATGTTTTTAAGAATTCCTCTTAGAATGGCCACCTCTTCTTTTTCTGGATAACTGCGACCAAACAATCTCCGAAGACGGCGCATTAGCAAACTTTTTGGCCGATTCTCTTCAAAATAATCAATATGCTCGAGCACCTGTTCAAGATGCACATAAAAGCCTTCTAATTCTTTAAAACTTGCCAATTCGTTATCAGAATTCTCAAAATCTATCTGGATATTACTGACAAAGTTTTGGTAAGCAAAAACTTGGATTGCTGATGCAACATTCAATGAAAAATAATTAGGATTTCCAGGAATTGTCATGAGAATGTGACACAGATCTAATTCTTCGTTAGTAAGTCCAGAATTCTCAGTCCCAAAAATAACTGCAACTTGTTGTTTAGATTTAGCTAAAATTTTTTGTATTTCGTTACAAGTGTCTAATACATCCATCTGCTTCCATTTAATGTTGCGTTGACGAGCACTGGCACCAATAACCAAGTGTACCCCTTCTAACGCTTCTTCTAAAGAGCTACAAACAACGGCATTTGATAAAACATCGTCTGCACCACTAGCTCTTGCAGTTGCAGCAGCTGAAGGATAGCTGTTAGGATTAACTAAAAACAATCGAGACAGAGACATATTTTTCATAGCCCTTGCAGCTGCTCCAATATTGCCTGGCTCTGTAGTGCCCACCATGACAATCCTCACTTTATCAAAAGCCGCCAAGGTATAATTCGTGTCTTTAATTAATTGGTCCATTAACCATGCATCCTACCGTTAATATTGCAGTTCGAGCTGCCCGTGCAGCTGGTGATATTATCCTAAGGTATCACAACCAGATCGATTTATTGACCATTGAAAATAAGTCTATCAATGACTTTGTTTCTGAGGTTGATAAAGCGGCTGAAAAAGCCATTATAAACGAGATTAAAAAAGTCTTTCCAAATCATTCAATTTTAGCTGAAGAGAGTGGTGAAACATTTGGTGACAGTGATTTTCAATGGATTATTGACCCTTTAGACGGAACAACGAACTATCTGCATGGCTTCCCTCAATACGCTGTTTCGATTGCCTTACTTGAAAAGCAAGTGGTGACTCATGCCGTAATCTATGACCCTTTCAAGGAGGAACTCTTCAACGCTTCAAAAGGAGAAGGTGCCTATCTTAATAATGAGAGAATGAGGGTTACTAGTACAAATGGACTCCAAGACACATTAATAGGTACAGGATTTCCTTTTAGACATCCAGAACACCTAGATTGCTATCTAAAAACCTTTAAAGCCATTCACCCCCATGTGTCTGGTATTCGTAGGGCAGGATCTGCTGCACTTGACCTAGCTTACTTAGCTGCTGGACGTTTGGATGGTTTCTGGGAAATTGGACTTAACTCCTGGGATATAGCTGCTGGAGCTTTATTAGTGAAAGAGGCAGGTGGATTTATAGGAGACTTCTCAGGAAGAGATCAGTACTTAGAGACAGGTAATGTGGTCGCCGGAAATGCTGATGTCTATAAAATCCTACTAAAGAAAATACACCCTCATCTAACTCAAGAATTGCAACGCTAAAAATTGCTCAGTCAGTTAAGGCTAATTGTTTGCCGTTGTATTTCGAACTAACAGGCAACATCAAATATACAATTGCTGGGCTCTTGCTTTCTGGTGAAGGGTTTTTAGTCGTGTCTTCTGCAGGGTAAGCTGCCCTTCTCATCTCTGTTCTCATCACACCAGGATCTAGGGTATTGACTCTAATATTTGTCTTTTCTAACTCTTCAGAAAGTGTTTTAGCAAAGCCTTCAACAGCAAATTTACTCACACCATAGGCACCCCAATAAGCTTTCGCTTCTCTGCCTTGTTCTGCCGACAGAAATAATATTCTTGCATCGTCTGATTTGTTTAGCAATGGAATCAAAAACTGTGTCAGCATAAAAGGCCCATTCAGATTAATCTGCAATGTGGAGTACCATAATTTAATGTCGTGTTGATCAACCGGCATCATCGTACCTAGAATGGCGGCATTATGAATCAGGCCATCGAGCTTTTCAAATTGATTAAATATGTCGTCTTGCAATGACTGGTAATTCTCAGGGGTAGCTCCCTCTATATCTAACGGATACAGAGTGGGCTCTTGAAAGCCCTTATCAACTACGGCATCATAGGCATATTCCAAAGAGCCTAAGTCTCGGCCCAACATGATTACCGTTGCGCCAGCCTTAGATAGATCCATTGTCATGGCCAAACCAAAGCCTCGATTTGCCCCCGTCACCAATATAACTTTACCCTCAAGTTCTCCTTCTTTCACCTTATGGCTTGAAGGGATTATCANTCACCAATTTCCTTGTTTGATTTAACACCAAGTGCTTTTAACTTCTCCGCGCGGCCAATTAGATTACCTTTGCCAGTTTGGAGCTTATTTCGAGCATCAGAAAAGCCTTCTTTTGTTTTATCTAACTGACTCTCAATCTTATCCAAGTCATTGAAAAACCCAGCTAGTTTGTCAATGAACCCTCCTGCTTGCCGAGCAATTTCGTCAGCATTCTTGTTTTGTTTATCAGTCTGCCACATAAAGTTTAATGTCCTTAAACTCATATTAAGCGTTGAAGGTGCTACAAGCATAATATTTTTCTTCATAGCATCTTCGAACAAACTTTGCTTGTTCTGGAGTGCTAGCATAAGAGCTCCCTCAATAGGAATAAACACAAGTATAAAATCAAGACTCCTTACGCCTTCTAAGTTTTCATACTCTTTTATGCTAATATTATTAATTTGTGTTTCGATTGAGGCAATATGTTTTTTTAATGCCTCCTTGTTGGATTGATCGGCCACATAATCAACATAGTCTTTAAGAGATACCTTAGAATCGATAATAACATCTTTTCCGTCTGGCAAGTGAAGTATGACGTCAGGTTTAAACTTTTCGCCAGTCTCATTTTTATATTGNTTTTGCAGGTCAAACTCAACGCCCTCCTGAAATCCATAACTGGATAAAAGGGAGCTTAAAATTTCCTCTCCCCAGTCACCTTGTAATTTGTTGTCATAAGTCAATGCTTTAGTCAGATTTTGAGCTGATTGTTGAGTTTTAAGGTTTGCTTCATGCAATGATTTAATTTGCTCTTTTAGTGAAGTTCTTTCCTCGATTTGCTCTTTAGTGATAGTTTCAATTCTCTCCCTAAAGCTTTTAAGTTGAATCTGGAGAGGCGTCAAAAGATCAGAATTATCATCCTTAAGCTTATCACGATTATTTTTGAGAATATCAGAGGCTAGAGATTTAAAGTCAGTATTGACTTGTAATTTTAGTTGATCAACAAACGCCAATTTCTCGGCGTAATTTTTTTCTTTTTCATCAAGTGTGGTTTTAAGTTGAATATTTTTTTCACTTAAAGCTAGCAGTTTTTTATTGAGAATATAGTAACTAGCAAAAGCGCCAATTACTAGAGAAAACAGTCCAATTACTATATCCATAAAACTCTTCCTGGATTCAAAATGTTATTAGCTCCTTTGTCGATATCAGTAACTCTATTAAAAAAACATGAATTTACTATCAAGAATGTTAGTAAAATTTAAATAAAACAACAATGAAATTATAACGTTAACCCTCTACTAACTATGCTGTTTTTAAGATCTTTATTGTACTTTATTGGCTCAATTATCAGTGTTATTTTGATTGCTTTTTATAGCTTATTTTTTGTATTTTCACCCTACTCAATACGCTATAAAGTGATTTCAAAATGGGCATTTTTTTGCATTTGGTGGTTAAAAATTACATTGAATATAACAATAAATATTGNTGGTAAAAATAATATTACCGATTCACCATGTATTATTACCTCAAATCATCAATCAACCTGGGAAACGCTTGCTTTCCAAACAATCTTTCCAGCACATACCTGGGTACTAAAAAAAGAACTCTTATGGCTGCCTATTTTTGGATGGAGTCTAGCCCTTCTTAAACCGATAATTATTGATAGAGGGGATAAATTTCAATCAATTAAGAAAGTTATTAAACAAGGTGAGGACAGATTAAGTAATGGAATCTATGTCGTCATCTTTCCTGAAGGGACACGACAACCATGGGAAAGATTGGGTGATTATCAAAATGGTGCAGCAGCGATTGCAAAATCTTCTGGACATAAGATTCTGCCTGTTTATCATAATTCTGGGAAACTGTGGCCAAAGGGCAGTTTTGTCAAAAAACCAGGTGTTGTAACGGTAACTATTGGTGAACCCATATCGGCCTCTAGTGGCTCCGCAACAGAGATAACTGAAAAAATAAGAAATTGGACGCTTGAGCAGGCAAAAAGAATACAATAATTATGCTATATTGGAACATGAATTATGCCGAAAACTGAATACAGATTATTTCACCAAAGAACTGCAGAAAAAATTAGGGATGAAGTCAGTCGCCTAAGGGATTCATTGCTTTTTGGCAGCAAGAAAAAAGTACACAAATTTGGTAAAGTAGACATTACTTGCGATATTGCCACTCTTGAAATTCTCCTATCAGACTATATCCTTGATTATGAAAATTCTGAAGAATCAGAAAGGCAATTGACTACTAGGCAAGAATGGCATGATTTTTTGACCAAAACAGAATATCTTAGTTATAACGAATGTCTTTTGATACTTTTGGGTGTTAGTCCTACACTTGCTGACCTTCTTGAACCAAAATTATACAAAATTAACTTGATAAACGAGGGCAACCTTCATGGCGAACCTTTAAGCTTAATATTTTTTCAAAGAGTGGAAAATCACCTACTAAGAAATAGGTTCGGTGCTAAAAAAATAAGCACACAAGAGTTTATCGATTGGGCACTCAAAAATAGACTTTTAAGAGAAAATGTCGACGAAGTTTAAGTATACAAACATCCTCTCAGCTTACTTAGAGCTTTTTTAAATAGATAGTCGATTTACGTTGATGGTCGTAGCTCTTCTGGCGAGTTAATGGTAAAGCACTTATAACGCCCTCTATAAATCCGTGTCGAAGAAAAAACCTACCGCCATACTTAGAAAGCGCAAAAATACCAATAAGATCCAAGTCAGAGGCCTTTTTCATCAATTTTTCCAATAATTGTGAGGAAACACCGGTATTGTGATACTCTTTATTGACCGCCAGAGCGTAAATTTCACCTTTCTCCTCATATTTATAGTGCCTTAGTGCTGCGCAGGCGACTATTTGGTCGCCATCAGTGACAAAAACAAAGTCTTCAAAGCACTCATTGAGTTGCTCGTAACTTCTTTTTAACAACTTTCCGTCATCAACATAGGGCTGCATTAAATTGATTAGTTGTGTGATCTTACTCAAATTCAGGCCTCAAATTGATAATAGAACCGCACCATTTTAGTCTAAAATTTGTATTTTTTTGCTCATTTAAAAGAGATGTCAAATACTAGAAAATTTTCCTCAGTAGTTGTTGACGGTTACGAACGTGCACCTTCTCGTGCTATGCTCTATCCAGTTGGATTCAAAAAAGAAGACTTCAGCAAACCTCAGGTCGGTATTGCATCAACCTGGTCAATGGTGACGCCTTGCAATATGCACATAAATACTCTGGCCGATGAGGCAGAAAAAGGCATCAACAATGCTGGAGGTAAGGCTGTAATTTTTAATACTATAACTGTTTCAGATGGTATCTCTATGGGGTCTGAGGGAATGAAGTATTCGCTCGTTTCACGCGAAGTCATTGCTGATTCAATTGAAACCGTTGTAGGAGCCCAAGGGTTTGATGGTGTGCTCGCAATTGGTGGTTGTGATAAAAACATGCCTGGATGTTTGATGGGCCTGGCNCGACTGAATCGTCCAGGGGTTTTTGTTTATGGTGGAACCATACAACCAGGTAGCAATCACACTGATATTNTCAGTGTTTTTGAGGCAGTTGGAAAGCGAGCAAATAATGATATTAATGATATTGAGTTAGAGCAAATCGAATCAACAGCCATTCCTGGACCTGGCTCTTGTGGCGGCATGTATACTGCAAACACGATGGCTTCAGCGATTGAGGCATTGGGCATGAGTTTGCCTAACTCTTCATCGCAAGATGCGATTTCAGAAGATAAAAATATTGACTGCCTTCGTGCCGGGGAAGCGGTAGTTAACCTGCTCAAAAAAGACATCAAGCCAAGTGACATTATGACTAAAAAAGCATTTGAAAATGCTATTACTTTAATTATTGCACTTGGAGGTTCCACTAATGCAGTCTTACACTTGATTGCGATGGCTGATGCTATCAACGTTGACTTGAATATCGATGATTTCACTAGAGTCGGAGCCAAAGTGCCTGTGCTTGCAGATCTAAAGCCTTCTGGTAAGTACATGATGAGTGAATTAGTCAAAATTGGTGGAACATTGCCGTTAATGAAAATGCTCTTAGACGCTGGCATGCTTCATGGAGATTGTATAACTGTAACAGGTAAAACCGTTTCTGAAAATTTAAAAGACGTTAAACCCTATTCAGAAGACCAAAAAATTATAATGCCTTTAAACAATCCCATCAAAAAGGACTCTCACCTTAGAATTTTGCGAGGCAATTTAGCCCCAGAAGGGTCGGTTGCAAAAATCACTGGTAAAGAAGGATTAACCTTCCAAGGTAAAGCCAAAACATTTGCCTGTGAAGAANGCGCACTCCAGGCTNTCCTTAATGACAAAATAATCGAAGGTGATGTCATCGTTATTAGATATGAAGGTCCAAAAGGAGGACCAGGAATGCGTGAAATGCTAGCCCCCACTTCTGCCGTAATGGGTAAAGGATTGGGTGGCAAAGTAGCCCTTATTACGGATGGTAGATTTTCAGGAGGAACNCACGGTTTTGTTGTTGGCCATATAACACCTGAAGCTTTTAGTGGTGGGATTCTTGCGGTCGTTGAGGATGGTGATGAAATCTTAATTGATACAGAAAATAATCTCCTTGAGCTACTAGTTGACAAATCTATTATCGATCAACGATTATCAAATTGGCAAAAACCAAAACCACGATACACAAAGGGAGTATTAGCTAAATACGCAAAACTTGCTCAGTCTGCATCAAGGGGCGCGATAACTGAATAATCAGCTTCTCAGTATCGATTATTAAGTTAAGCTTATAGATAAATTAACTTGCAAGAATAAAATCAATTTTTCGATCGTCCAGGCTTACCGAAGCTACCTTTACTTTGATCACATCACCTAGACGAAAAATTTTTCCACCCCTTTCACCTGTCAGTTGATGATGAATGTCATCATAAACATAATAGTCATCTTTCAGATCTCGGACCGACACCATACCCTCTACAAAAATTTCAGACAACTCTACAAAGAGTCCAAATCCTGCCACTCCGGAAATAACTCCACTAAATTCTTGGCCAACTTTATCTCTCATATACTCACACTTGAGCCACTGCTCAACGTCTCTGGTAGCGTCGTCAGCACGCCTCTCTGTCATAGAAAGGTGAGAACCAATTTCACTCATTTTATTTGACGGCGATCTCGATTGATTATTTAAAACACGTTTAATGGCACGATGAACTAGAAGATCAGGGTAACGACGAATAGGCGAAGTAAAGTGGGTATATTCTTCAAAAGCAAGGCCGAAATGTCCCACATTGGANGGCGTATAGATAGCCTGCTTCATTGTCCTCAAGACAACTGTCTTGATGATATTTTCATCATCTCTTCCTCTAGCATTTTTTAAAACTTTAGCAAAATCTCGAGACTCTGGTTCATTGCCACCTTCCAAGGTAAGTCCCACTGCCGAGAGAAATTGTCGAGTGACTTCAATTTTTTCAGAGGTAGGTTTAGGATGTATTCGGTAAAGGAAGTCCTCATTGTGTTTCCTTAAAAATTTTGCGCATGCCTGATTCGCCATCAACATGCACTCTTCAATTAGTTTATGTGCATCATTTCTTTGGTGAGCAACTATATTGTCAATCTTTCCTTTATCGTTAAACAATATTTGACTTTCGATTCTATCGAAATCCATTACTCCTCGTTTTTGACGTGAAATTCTAAGTGTTTTATATAGGCCATACAAAAACTCAATATTCTCAATCACATTGCTGTAAGAATCTCTAAGAGAACTTTTTTTGTTTTCTAGTATCTCACTAACCTGACTATAGGTGAGTCGGGCATGTGAAAGCATTAGCGCTGGATAGAACTTATAATCAATCAATTCACCCAAAGAATCGATACTCATCTCGCACGCCATACAAAGTCGTTCAGCATTTGGATTTAAAGAACACAAACCATTCGATATCACTTCAGGAAGCATTGGAACAACGCGGTGTGGAAAATATACTGAGTTACCTCGATCAAAGGACTCAATATCAAGAGCTGAGTTTTCACCAACATAGTGCGAAACATCGGCAATCGCCACGATAAGTTTCCAGCCATTTTCAGAAGGTTCAGCATACACAGCATCATCAAAGTCTCTGGAGTCATCACCGTCAATCGTAATTAACTGAAGGTGAGTTATATCAACTCGACCTTTTTTATCTTTCTCAAGAACCTTATCTGATAATTTCTTTAATTCAGACAAAGAATCATCGCTAAAAACAGATGGAATTTGGTGACGGTGGAGTGCTGAATCTATCTCCACGCCTTCGTCTAGGTAGGTGCCAAGAATATCAGTCACCTTGCCTGTGGCCTCAGAGTCAAGAGTCGGCGAAGACAAAATCTCAACAATAACCACTTGGTTGTCCATACATTCCTTCAGTAGCTTTGTGATTTTAATATTGTGTTTAATCCTTCTATCATCAACCACAACGTATGGATATTGACCATCTAAATGAAGCCTTCCAACAACGGTTTTAATGGTTTCGATAACCTTAACGACTTCAGCGTCTAATTTACGATTAAGTAATCGAACCTTAACCTTATCGCCATGGAAAACGAGCTTCATCTGTTGCGAAGATAACCTTAAATCTTTGCCACCTTTGTCTAAAACTACAAAACCAAAACCTTTTGGATTGGCAATAACGGTACCCGTAAGAAGTCCTCGATTTGAGAAGATTCTATAGACTCCATTCTTGTTGCAACTGAGCTGTTTGTCTCTCACCATTGCCCTTAGACGTTTCTCAAACGGTTTTTTCTGCCCGTCCGTCAACATCAATAATTCAAATAGCTGGCGCTTGCTTCTTGGTTTTTCTTGAATAAAACTTAGGATATGTTCGCGAGACGGGATTGGGCTTTCGTATTTTTCCGCTTCTCGATCATAGTGGGGGTCAGACATAATGTGTAAAGTATATAGCAAGCTCCTTATCGGCAAGAGTCAATCAAATGGATTTTGTAGAATTAAGGTTTCATCTCGATCTGGACCGGTCGATAAAATATCCACAGGAAGGTGACTTAATTCTTCGATCTTTCTTATATAGTTTTGTGCCTCGATTGGTAATTCTCCAAAAGAGCGAGTGCCGATTGTAGAACTATTCCATCCTGGCATTTCAATATAGACTGGTTTGGCAATGTCATAACCTTCAGCTGAGAATGGAGGAGTTGTAGTTTTCTCTCCATTAATCTCATATGCCACACATATCTTAATTGAATCTAGCTCATCGAGAACATCCAGTTTGGTTAAACAGATACCACTCACTGCATTAATCTTAAAGGAACGATTTAATATAACCAAATCAAGCCAACCACACCTTCTCTGTCGTCCAGTGGTAGCGCCAAATTCTTGACCTCTAGAGCAAAGCTCCTTGCCAACAGCGTCACCTTCATCAGTAGAAATATCGTAATTAAGTTCTGTAGGGAATGGACCACCGCCAACTCTTGTAGTATAGGCCTTGACAATACCTAAAACGTAATCAATGTCACGCACGCCAATTCCAGAGCCGGTGACAGCAGCACCCGAAGTGGTATTGGAAGACGTCACATAGGGATAAGTTCCTTGATCTATATCCAGTAAGGCTCCCTGAGCGCCCTCAAATAAGATGTTTTCGTCTTTTGACATTCGTGTATGGATTTCTTCTGCTACATCAAAAATCATCGGTTTTATAGTACTTGCTTGGCTGATTGCTTCGTCTAAGGTTTTTTGATAATCAACAACTTCTTGGTTGTAGTAATTTTTCAGCGTAAAGTTGTGATACTCCATCACTCGTTTGAGTTTTTCAGAAAAAAGCGTTTCATCTAATAAATCACCAACTCGGAGTCCGCGACGAGAAACCTTATCTTCATAGGCAGGTCCAATACCGTTGCCGGTGGTTCCAATTGCTGTCGCACCTCTATAGGCCTCACGAGCATTATCAAGCGCGTTATGGTATGGCAGTATTAATGGACAGCTAGGACTTATCTTTAATCGAGATTTGACTTCAACACCAGATTTCTCTAACTCACTCATCTCTTTTAGTAATGCAGACATAGACAAGACAACACCGTGTCCAATAAGGCACTGAACATTATTTCTAAATATCCCTGAAGGGATTAGATGCAGAACTGTTTTATTGCCGTTAATGACCAATGTATGGCCAGCATTGTGGCCTCCCTGGAAGCGAACTACAGAACTAACTTTATCAGTAATTAGATCAACTATCTTGCCTTTTCCTTCGTCTCCCCATTGAGTACCAATGATGACTACATTTTTTGCCATATCAGTCTTTTAATGCCCATTTACCGTCAATTTTTTTAATATCAAGGTTATTTGAACTCGTAAAATCTTGCCTTACAATGAAACCCTGTAATCTCAAATCATTGATAAAAGCTTTTAACTCTGGGTCATCACTAGTAGGTACATTTAATATTTTGGATTTAATGGGATTGCTTATCTGCTGTTGTATCAAAAACTTTAAATCAAATGAGAAGCCGGTAGCGTCTCTCGAAATACCAAAGGATTGACTCAATCCATTGTATCTTCCTCCTTGTGCGAGTGCTTTTGAATAGTTTGGGTGGTACGCAGCAAACACAATACCATTGTGATATTCATAAGCTTTCACCTCGCCAAGGTCAAACATAAGATTTATTCCATTACCGTTGAACACTTTATTGAGCTTAATGAGGTCATTAATTGCCTCAACAACACTAGAAAAACCTGCAAACACTTTGAGCGCTCTGTCAAGAACCTGATCATCCCCGTCAAGGGAAATTAAGGCACTAAATTTATCAGCTTCCTTGATTGCATGATCAGCAAGAAAAGTATCTAAATCAGGTATCGACTTTCTCTTAAAAATATCTCTTAATGTTGCTATATCTTGTTTATCTAACTCTGTAGCTTCGCAAAGAGCATTAAAAATTGCAGTATTACCTAAACTGAGTGTCAGACCTTGGATATTAAGTATTGATAATGAGGCAACCATCAACTCAATGACTTCAATGTCTGCCTCAATACCTTTATATCCATAAAGTTCAGCGCCAGCCTGTATTGGCGATCGCGTGGCGTAAAAATCATCAGCCTGGGTTTTCAGAATAGCATTAATGTAACAATAACGGTCTGTTTTGTTAGGCTTTGACCTTTTGGAATCAATTCTTGCAATCTGAGGAGTAATGTCGGAGTGGACGCCAAGCATACGTCCACTGTTAGAATCTAAGAATTTAAAGGTTTTTTGGTCTACAGAGTTTGAAGTCAGAATCAATGACTCAATATACTCAACCATTGGAGGTACAACGAGTTCATACCCCCAACTTTGATACAAATCTAAAAGACAGCGTCTAACGGACTCAAAAACGAATGCTTGTTCACCAGAGAGCTCATCTATGCCCTCAGGTAATTGCCAATTACTCATGACAAAAAATTAATCTGTAGGATTAAAGTGTCGGAAGAATTCTGAATCTTGGTTAAGTATTAAAATATCACCTTGCTCGCTAAACGCCTTTTTGTATGACTCAAGTGAGCGATAGAAGGAATAAAATTCAATATCTTGGCTATAGGCTCTAGCATAGTTACTTGCCGAAATAGCGTCGCCTTCACCTCGAATCATTTCAGAATCTCTGTATGCATTGGCGAGGATAATTGTGCGCTCCTTATCTGCAAAAGCTTGAAGCTTTTCGGCCTCCTCAGCACCATTAGCGCGATACTTGTTAGCAAGACCCTTTCTTTCTGTCTCCATACGACTATAGACAGAATTTCTAACTTCCTGAGATAGCTCAATACGTTTGATACGTACATCTACAACTTCAATACCATACTTGTCTTCTGCGATTGTCTTAAGTTTAGCTTTAACGCTAGCCATAATAGCTTCTCGTTGATCTGAAATCACTTCAAGTATAGTACGTTTTGAAAATTCACTCCTTAGTGCATCCTGATTATTTTGTGCAAGTATAAAGTTAGCTTGCGCCATTATACCGCCAGTAGAAATGTAAAACTTTTGAGTGTCAACAATACGCCACTTAACAAAGGAGTCCACTACTACATTCTTCTTTTCAACGGTCAAAAATGATTCTGCAGCTGAATCCAAAGTTTGAATACGTTTATCAAACCACACAATGTTGTTCACAAAAGGGGTTTTAAACTTCAGACCAGGTTCACTTTCGATGGCTACAATTTGACCTAATCGCAACTTAAGTGCTACCTGAGTTTCTTTGACAGTATATAAACTAGAGCTCAACAAGATTGCAACCAATACAGCCACAACTAAAATTATTTTATTCATCATTATCTGTTCTCCCTTGAGCGTAATACACTTTCTTCATTGTACGACGATCTTGTCGGGTTATCTTGAAAAGTAGAGTCGCTTGACGATGACCTTGACAACCTCGAAGAATTAATCAATTGGTCTATCGGTAAATACATCAAAGTATTAGAATTAGAGTCTACAATAACTTTACTAGTGGAACTCAAAACCTCCTCAAGGGTCTCTCTATATAGTCTCTCTTTGGTGACTACAGGGGCCTTCAAGTATTCCGTTAGAATTTTATTAAATCGGAAAGCTTCACCTTCGGATTTAGAAACAATTTGAGATTTGTAGGCTTCCGCTTCAGCAACAAGCCTTTGGCTCGCACCACGCGCCTTAGGGACAATGTCGTTGGCATAAGCTTTCGCTTCGTTAATGTATCTTTGCTCATCTTCACGAGCCTTGACAACATCATCAAAAGCGGCTTTAACCTGTACTGGCGGTTGCGCGTCTTGCATAGTGACTGCGGTAATTAGTAGACCGGTACCGTAATCATTAAGTAAATTTTGGGAATGCCTTTTGACTTCTTGTGCAACTTGCTCACGACCTGTCGTTAAGACATGGTCCATGGAGTTGTCACCTACGACTTGTCTAATAACACTTTGAACGACATGACTTAAAGTCAATTCTGGGTTAAAGACGTTAAATAAATACGCCTGAGCATTTGCAATCTTATATTGCACAGCCAACTTAACATCAACCATATTCTCATCTTTGGTCAACATTAATGACTCAGAGCTTACAGCACCACTATAAGATGAATTTTGGATATTTCTGAAACCAATTTCTGCCGCCCGTATCCGTTCCACATTAACCTTATATACTGTTTCAATCGGGTAAGGAATGTGCCAATGTGGGCCTTGGGTAGTAGAGGTTTGAAATGCTCCGAATCGTAAAACAACACCTCTCTCAGCTGGATCAATAATATAGATACCAGACAGTAGCCAAAGCAAAACAGCAAGTATTATGAAGTATTTNAAACTACCTCTAGCGGCTTTACTTACGCCACCTTTGCCTGAAGAGCCACCACCGAATCTTGCATTAAACTTATTTTTAAAGTCTTTAATAACTTCTTCTATCTCTGGAGGTGTTTGCTTATCACCACCCCAAGGGTTTTGATTATCTTTGTCGTTCCAAGCCATTGAAGCTCCAGTTTGTTTTTGACTCACCTGAAATCCTTTATAGAAGCTCCAGTTTGTTTTTGACTCACCTGAAATCCTTTATATATAGTCAAATGTTAAGATATGGCCAAACACCAAAAAAACAAGTACCTAGGCCGCCTTTTAGTAAAAACTGATCAAAATGTCTTTTGTTATATAACATACGCTTCATTTTGCCCTAAATTTTACC
>JGI26061J44794_1000320_pt1 | contig 21871 bp, 25 predicted proteins | sample MarorgKNORR_S2LV_5_FD_44794 | JGI IMG/M metagenome (IMG submission 44794) | reverse complement strand
AAAGGTATAACATTATCTATTGCGTTCTAATATAGTAACTTTAAAAAGAATTTATGGCCCTTCAAGAAATTGAGGGGCCGTTTTTTTTTGCTGTAAAAAAACTTATTCCAGCATAACCATTGATATTTAATAAACGAAGTTTGCTTAAATTTTTATCGTTAATCCCGCCAAGGGCAATAATTCTTTTTTTTGTAAAACTAATTAAATTTAAAAATTTATTAATTCCAAGGAAATTTTTTTTTTTATTAAATAATGATGCAATAAAAATAGCATCAACTTTTTGCACTTCTTTTATTCGAATTTCTTTAATATTATGAGCCGAACCCAAAACTATGAAATTTTTTTTTTTTAGATAATTAAGATGTTTTAAATCATTATTAAATGACGGAATATAGACACCATCAAGATCCATTTTTAATGCCAATTTGTAGTTATTTGCCAATATAAAAATTCTTTTATTTAATTTACAGAAAGTTTTAATTTTACGAACTAATTCAAAACTAATTTTTTTATTATAATTTCTATAGATAAGTGCGATTTTTTTATCCAGCTTACTTATATGATTTGGATCAAACTTATTAATAAAGTAATATATTTCTGGTAAAACTTTATGCATAAAACTGTAGAAAATCTAATTCTTATACAAAATGAAATAAAATCAAGGATAATTGAATTAAATCTTAATGATTATAAACCAAAAATTGTTGCTATNTCAAAAACATTCAAATTAGATCATATTCTACCTCTTATAGATTATGGACATCTTAATTTTGGTGAAAATAAAGTTCAGGAAGCTCTAGAAAAATGGGTTGATGTAAAAAATAAAAATCNCCAGATTAAATTACATATGGTAGGCAAGCTACAAACAAACAAAGTAAAACATGGTTTAAAAATTTTTGATTATATTCATTCATTAGATAACATGAAACTTGCTGAAAAAATTTCTTATGAACAAAAAAAAATTAATAAAAAACCAAAATTATTCATTCAAATTAACATTGGCAATGAGTTACAAAAATCTGGAATAGCAATTGAAAAATTAGATGAATTTTATCAAAACTGTATTCAATTGGATTTAGATGTTATTGGCACGATGTGCTTACCACCAGAAAATCAAGACCCGGATATATATTTCTCTAAAATGAAAAATTTAAACGATAACATTAAATTAAATGAACTTAGCATGGGAATGTCGCATGATTATCTAACAGCAATTAAATATTCATCAAGCTATTTAAGAATAGGTTCAAAAATTTTTGGAGCAAGAAGTTAACTTATCTTTATTCTAGTTTTTTTATCAACCAATTTTAATAAGATTAGTAGATCTTTTTCTTTTAACCCTATACATCCAGCCGTAGGTTTATAATCTTTAGTTAAATGAATAAAAATTGCACTTCCTTTTCCTGAAATAGAATTTGGATAATTGTAATGGATTACTACAAAATAGTCATATCTATAATCAATTCTAAATAATTTTTCGTGTTTTATTTTTTTATTAATTTTTATTTCTTTATTATAAAATTTATTCGATACATCATCACACCAACCCATATATCTTTTAATTATTTTACATTTTAATTTTGTATCTGGCTTAGGAAGCCTATCAGCTCTATAATAAACATCTCCTAATTTAAAGGTTCCATAAGGAGTTGATTTATCTCCCTCTATTTTTTTTATTTTAATACCTTTTTTTCCGACACAGCATTTAAGTTTAAAATCATCAATAATTAACGTATCTTTATTTTTTAATTTAATTAGCATAATTTATTTATACATGAATAAACAAAGCATAATAATCTATGATTTCGAGATTTTATTTATTATTCTTAAGGAAATTAAAGAAAATTTAAGATTTGAAATATTTAATTTTAAAAAAAATGATGAAATTTCCAAATTAGACAATAGTGCATATGGAAACTACTTAATTGTAGTTAAGTCATTAAGTAATTTAATAAATAAAGACATTGAAAAAAAGAAATTATATTTGATTGAAAATTTGCCAATAAAAATTGATCAATTTATTGAAAAAATAAATATTCAATTATTAAAGCAAAAATATAATTATCAATTGGAAATTCGAATAAATAAATACAAATTAAATCTAAATTCTAGAGAGATTTCATTAAATAAAAAATTGATTAAGCTTACTGAAAGGGAAATAGATATTATTCTTTTTTTGAATGAAAACAAAAAACCTATAAATATTGATATTTTACAAAAAGAGGTTTGGGGTTATAGTTCTGAATTAGAAACTCATACAGTTGAGACTCATATTTATAGGTTAAGAAAAAAATTAAAAGATAAATTTAATGATGAAGAATTTATTTTAAGTTTAAAAAAAGGTTATCAAATTAAATGACTAAAAGAAATTTAATTGCAAAAGATTTAAGAACAACAAAATATAAACCTCGTATTATAAAACCAAAAAAAGGTAAGGGAAGTTTTAAAAGAAAGAAAAAACAAAGTTAAAGTCTTGCACCAATTTTTTGAATTACTTTAGCAGACATCTCGGTTCCTTTTTGGAGACTTTCTTTTATTGATAAATTATTAACATGACCATGCAAGAAACCTGCAGCAAAAAGATCACCGGCACCCGTGAGATCTACAATTTTTATATTTTTTTGAATATCACATTCAACTACTTCATTTTTATTTATTGCTATACTTCCTTTTTCTCCACGGGTTATCACTATTAGTTTTCCAAGTTCTTTTGCAAAAGAAACTACTTCATCAAAATTNTTAGTATCTAGTAAAGATAAAATTTCTTGTTCATTAGAAAATGTAATATTTAATTTATTTTTAAACAGATTTAAAAAATGGGGTTTATGTCTTTCTACGCAAAATAGATCTGATAATGACATTGCAACTTTATTTGAATTTTGAATTGCTTTATCAAAAGCTTTTTTAGGATCACCTTCATCCCATAAATATCCCTCTAAAAATGTTATTTCGCTATTTTTAACAGCATTAATATCAACATCATTTTCGTTTATCTTTCCAGCTATTCCTAAAAAAGTACACATAGTTCTTTCAGAATCAGATGTGATTAATATTAAACAACTTCCAGTTGGTAAATCTTCTTTTTTTTTAGAATAAAAGTACTCCACTTTTTCTTTTTTTAGACCCTCTTCATATTTATCTCCTAATTCATCTTCGTTAACTTTACCAATGAAACCAACTTTATTTCCAAGCTGTGAAAGACCCACAATAGAATTTGCAACCGATCCTCCAGAAATTGTTTCTTCAATTTTTAAATTAGATAGTAGATTTCTAAATTCGGTTTCATTAACTAACTTCATTGTACTTTTAGTAAGATTGTTTTTGGATAAAAAACTATCTTCTACTTTACAAATCACATCTACTATAGCATTTCCAATTCCTAGTATTTGCATCAGAGTTCCTTGTGTTTATATTTACAATACTTGATAATTACACATGTCTTACATGAAGGCACTCTTGCNTTGCAAGTATATCTTCCGTGCAAAAGTAAATAGTGATGAGATTTTTTTAAATATTTTTTGGGAACCACTTTATATAGAGCTTGTTCGACTTGATCTGGATTTTTACCCAGAGCTAGTCCAGTTCTATTACTTACTCTAAATATATGTGTATCAACTGCTATTGTTGGAAATCCAAAACCTTCATTTAAAACTACATTTGCAGTTTTTCTACCAACTCCAGGCAAAGCATGTAAAGCATCAAAATTTTTGGGAACTTTNCCATTGTGTTTTTCTATTAATTGTTTTGATAATAAATAAACACTTTTTGCTTTGTTTCTGAAAAGACCTATGCTTTTAATTAATTTTTCTATTTTTTTTCTTCCTAATCTAACAAAATGTTCAGGCTTGTTAAATTTGGGATAAATATTTTTGGTTACATTATTAACATTTACATCAGTACATTGAGCAGAAAGAACAACTGAAACTAAAAGAGTAAATTTACTTTTGTATTTAAGATCGCTTTTAGGATTTTTTATTACTCTACTTAGATTATTAAATAGAGAATTTATCTCCCCAGACTTCATTTAAAATTCAAAACGTTTCTCATTGAATAAAGACCAGGTTTTTTACCCATTAACCATTTTGCAGCAGTTAGTGCTCCTTCGGAGTAAAGAGCTCTATCAAATGCTTGGTGATTTAAAGTAATAGCTTCTTTTCCACTTGAAAACAAAACTTCATGCTCTCCTACAATTTCACCTTTTCTGATTGAATTAAAATTAATCTTTTTACTGTAAGGAAAAGTTTTTTTATTAAAATATTTTTTTCCAATTAATTTATAAAAATCTTTATTTTTTCCTGTTGCGATACCTCTTCCAAGCATAAGAGCGGTTCCTGATGGATGATCTTTTTTGTGTTTATGATGTATTTCAAAAACTTTACTTAAGAAATTATCTCCAAGGGATTTAGATGCAATTTCAGTTAGGTACATAAGCAGATTAATTCCTAAACTCATATTACCAGCTTTTAGTATTGGTATTTTTTTTGAGTACTTTTTAATTAAATTTTCTTCCTTTTTGGTAAAACCAGTTGTTCCAATCACAACTCTTTTTTTTAGTTTTGATGCGATTTTAAGAACTTCAAAAGTGCATTTAGGAACAGTAAAATCTATAATTACATTTGCTTTTTTAAATGCATTTTCAGTATTTAATTGAGGTTTTAAACCAGAAACTTTTTTACTAATTTCTCTATTTTCTGTAACAGAAACTAGTTTAAAATTTTTTGCAGTTTTAGATGATTTAACAAGCTGTTGTCCCATTCTTCCAAGGCATCCAGTTATTGTTAAATTAATTTTTTTCATTTAAACGATAAAATATAAAACTATCATAACAACTATAACAATTATAGCCCAAATAGATAAATTAGTTAAAAACTGCTTTAATTTTGAATTAGTTTTTAAGAAAGCTGGAAGCACTAATATTAATACAGCAATTAAAAAATTGCTGGAATAATTTGTTCTATGTTCATTTAATTCTTCCAAAAACTTTTGGCTTTTTGAAAGAATTTTTTGATACTTGGATTTGATTTTTCGTTTTCAATTTCTCTAAATTTTTCAAGCAATTCTTTTTGTTCTCTATTTAAAGAAACTGGAACCTCTGTATTTACTTGAACGTAAAGATCTCCATTACCACTTCTTCTCATAAAGGGCATTCCCTTGCCTTTCAATCTAAATTGCTTGCCGCCTTGCGTTCCAGCTGGAATTTTAATTTTAGCTTTGCCACCATCAACAGTCGGAATTTCTAAGGAAGTACCTAAAGCAGCATCAGCTATTGATACTGGGCATTCAAAAAACAGATTTTCATTTGATCTTTTAAATAAATCGTGAGAATAAACATTTATAAACAAATACAAATCACCGTTGTTTGCTCCTCTTGAACCTGCTTCACCTTTGCCTGCAAGTCTTATTCTTGTTCCATCATCGACACCTTTTGGTATCGTAACTGATAATCTTTTTGATGCTATGTTTTTTACCTTGCCCTCCGCAATCACTACATGGATAAGTTATCTCTTCACCGTTTCCTGAACACTGTGGACAAGTTTGTTGGACCGTAAAAAAACCCTGATTCGATCTTACACTACCATTTCCTCCACACATAGAGCATGATACAACATTATGTCCAGGTTTGGATCCACTACCCTTACAAGTATTACATTTTTCAGAACTTGAAAATTTTATATCTTTTTTTTTTCCAGCGTACGCTTCTTCTAGTGTAATTGACAAATCATAACTTAAATCTGATCCTCTTAAGTTTGAATTTCTTCTTCCTCTTCTATTACTGGATTCACCAAAATCACTAAAAAAATCTTCAAAAATATCTGAAAACGATGATGAAAAATCAAAATTTTCAAATCCACCTCGGCCACCATTTTCAAAAGCAGCGTGACCAAAGTTATCNTAACTTTGTTTTCTCTCTGTATTTGATAAAACATGATATGCTTCTGATGCTTCTTTAAATTTATCTTCTGAAGCTTTATCGCCTTTATTTTTATCTGGATGATNTTTTACTGCAAGTTTCCTGTAGGCTGCTTTGATTTGATCAGGAGCANAATCTTTACCCACACCTAAGACATTATAATAATTTCTTTTTGCCATAACTAATTATAGACAAATAGTTGCTAGCCTTAGGCGCTTTTTTCTTTGTTATCTTCTTTTACTTCCTCAAAGTCCGCATCAACAACATTGTCGTCTTTTTTTCCTTCTTCTTTATCTTTTGAAGTTTCATTAGGTTTAGTACTTTGTTGAGATTTATATATTGCTTCACCTAATTTCATTGATTTTTGAACTAATTCTTGAATATTTTTCTTAATTTCTTCGACATCTGTTCCTTTTAAAGCATTTCTTAAGTTTGCTGACGCAGTCTCAATTTCTTTTTTATCTGCATCTGAAACTTTGCTACCATGTTCTTTTAAATTTTTCTCAGTTGAATGTAATAAAGTATCAGCTTGATTTCTTGCATCCACAGAATCTCTTTTTTTCTTATCTGCTTCTTTATTGGCTTCTGCTTCTTTAACCATTTTATTAATTTCTTCCTCGCTTAAACCGCCAGAGGCTTGAATTTGTATTTTTTGTTCTTTACCAGTTCCCTTGTCTTTTGCAGATACATTAACTATTCCATTTGCATCTATATCAAAAGCTACTTCAATTTGAGGAACACCTCTAGGAGCTGGAGCCATTCCAACTAATTCAAAATTTCCAAGTAATTTGTTATCTGTGGCCATTTCTCTTTCGCCTTGTAGCACTCTAATTGAAACAGCTGGTTGATTGTCCTCAGCTGTTGAGAAAACCTGACTTTTTTTAGTTGGAATTGTTGTGTTTTTATCAATTAATTTAGTAGATACACCTCCTAGAGTTTCAATTCCTAATGATAAAGGAGTTACATCAAGTAACAAAACATCTTTTACATCTCCTGAAAGTACGCCCGCTTGTATTGCAGCACCCATTGCAACTACTTCATCTGGATTTACACTTTTATTTGGTTCTTTTCCAAAAAAGTTTTTTACTTCCTCAATTACTTTAGGCATTCTAGTCATACCACCAACTAAAATAACTTCATTAATTTCAGCCGCAGATAATCCTGCATCTTTTAATGCGGTTTTGCATGGCGGAATTGTTCTTCCAATTAAGTCTTCAACTAAAGCTTCTAATTTTGCTCTAGTCATTTTTATATTAATATGTTTNGGACCAGTTTTATCCGCAGTTATAAAAGGTAAATTAATTTCAGTCTGTACTGCTGAAGATAATTCAATTTTTGCTTTTTCTGCTGCTTCTTTTAATCTTTGTAAAGCAAGTTTATCTGATTTTAAATCAATGCCATTTTCTTTTTTAAATTCATTTAATAAATAATCTACGATTGTGTTATCAAAATCTTCCCCACCTAAGAAAGTATCACCATTAGTTGATTTTACTTCAAATACGCCATCACCTAACTCTAAAATTGATACATCAAATGTNCCACCACCAAGGTCATAAACAGCAATTTTTTTGTTTACTTTTTTATCTAAACCATAAGCTAATGAAGCAGCCGTTGGTTCATTTATAATTCTTAAAACTTCTAGTCCTGCAATTTTACCAGCATCTTTAGTTGCTTGTCTTTGAGCATCATTAAAATATGCAGGAACTGTAATTACAGCTTTTGNAACTTCTTGACCAAGATATTTTTCTGCAGTTTCTTTCATTTTTTGTAAAACAAAAGCAGATATTTGAGAAGGTGAATATTTTTTTCCTTTTGCTTCAATCCAAGCATCACCATTTTCAGCTTTAATAATTTTGAATGTAGAGGATTCGATATCTTTTTTTACTGTTGGATCTTCAAAATTTCTTCCCATAAGTCTTTTAACTGCAAATATTGTATTTTCAAAATTTGTAACCGCTTGTCTTTTTGCGGGTTGACCGATTAATTTTTCGTCACCATCAGTGAAAGCTACAACCGAAGGAGTTGTTCTCGCACCTTCAGCATTTTCTAAAACCTTTGCTTGTGTACCTTCCATAACTGCTACACAAGAGTTAGTTGTTCCTAAATCTATTCCTATTACTTTGCTCATATTATTAATACTTACTTCATATATGTCTTATTTTTTAATCTACAAGTATCCTTAAAACTAATTTTCATCAGTTTTTGATTGATTTTTCTCATCTTTTTTAACTTCTTCAGATTCTTCATCTTTTTTAACTTCTTCAGATTCTTCATCTTTTTTAACTTCTTCAGATTCTTCATCTTTTTTTGCTGGTTTTTTTGAAACTACTACGAGAGCTGGTCTCAGCAACCTATCTTTCATTACAAAACCTTTCTGTATTTCTTGAACAATAATTCCTGGTTCCTTGTTTTCATCTTCAATCTCCATCATTGTTTGATGAAAGTTCGGATTTAGTTTTTGGTCGATTGACTTTATTTCTTCAATATTATTTTTCTTTAATATTGAAATCATATCTTTATATATAACTTCCAAATGTTCAGTTGNTTTTTTGAGAGCCTCTGTATTTTTTAATTTTTCATCATTTTCTAATGATACTTTTGAATGTATAAGATTATCAATTAAATTTAATGCTTCTCTGGCCAATGTAAATCCTCCATACTCAAAGGCATCATCTTTTTCTTTTTCAAATCTACGTCTTTGATTTTCCATTTCAGCATAAGTTCTAATCAATTTATCTTCTAAATCTTTAATCTTATCTTCAGGGGATAATTCGTTCTTTTTTGATAAAACTTCTGTTTTATTTTCGGTTTGCTCTGGCAGCCTATCTTCCACTTGTTCTAATTTCAAATTAGAATTGTCTCTTTCAGATTTTTTCTCTAAATTTTCTTTTTTAATTTTTGGGCTTGAGTTTTCTTCTTTTTCCATATCATGCTATATGGTAAGGAATGCTATAATTTCCAGATGCTAAAGAAAAAAATTTTAAAATTATTAATTGGGTCAAATAATCAAGGTAAAATAAAGGAAATTAGGGACTTACTACCAAAAAATATTTTGGTTTATACTCCAAAAAATTTCGATTTAAAAAATCCCAAGGAAATTGGTAAGTCTTTTTTGGAAAATTCTCTCATTAAAGCTAAGTTTTTTTCAAATAAAACCAAGATGGTTACTTTAGCAGATGATTCAGGGCTTGAAATAGATATTTTAAATGGAGCACCAGGTATTTATTCTGCAAGATGGGGAGGAAAAAAAAATAATTTTAATTTAGCTATTAACAAAGTCTATAGGGAACTTAATAAGATAGATGAAAATTGGTATAAAAAAAAAATTACAGCACAATTTATTTGTGCATTAACCATTTACTGGCCAAATAATTTTTCTGTATGTGTAGTTGGAAAAGTTAAAGGAACTATTTCAAAAACAAAAAGAGGAAATAATGGTTTTGGTTATGATCCAATATTTATACCATTAAATAGTAGATTAACTTTTGGAGAAATATCTTTCTCTAAAAAATATAAAATTGATCATAGAATGAAAGCATTTAAGAAAATTAAAAAATTTTTGTAAATTTTTCTTCTTCAGCTACATAAAAATTTAACAAGTGACCAATCTTGTTTTTATTGATTTCAAACACACCTATTTTACCTTTAAATTTATTTTTTTTATAAAATATTTTTTCATCAACAACAAAGTTGTTTTGATAAATTAAATAATAAACTAAACCAACTAAATCGTAACTCAGGAAAGAAATTTGATTAGGGTATTTTTGATAAATATTAAAATATTTTGAAACGAACTCATCATAATTTTCTTTGTTGATTGATGGAAAATAGATTGGTTGTAATGATTTTTCTTTTAATAATGATTTATCAAACCATTGATTAAGGCAAATATAATGAATCCTTTTTGAGGATACATCAGTGTANAATAGTGATGTTGTAACACTTTTTAAGCTTTCATCAAAATCAGCAATTATAACTGAGTCAAAATTAATTCCTCCAAATGTATCTTTTTTTTCTAAGTCTGATATTTTTTTTTCTTTATTAACTTCATTTGAATTTTCTAACCTTTCTATTTCATCTTTTAACCTTTGTTTTCTTTGAGAATATCTTGTTAGTTTTTCAATTTGNGCAGTTAAAAGTGTTGGATCTGTATCATAAATAAAAGTATCTTTTAATTTAATTTTTGTTTTAGAAATTGCTTCTTCTATTTCATTTTTAAAATCAGAATTTGGAATAAGAAAAATACTTCTTTTAATTTTATATAGTTCTTGAAATTTTATAATTGCATTTATCTGTGATATAGCATTTATTCCAGCACTTATGACATTTTTTGGATTGTTAATTATTTTATTTGTCAGAGATAAAAAAATTATATTATTCAATTCTTCTAAATAAATTAAATTTTTATTAAAAACTGGACCTATAATTATTCTCACTCCAAGTTCATGGAGTTTTTTTGCAACCCTTAAAGTTATTTCAGGATTAGATTTTGTATCACGAGGAAGAATTTCTATTTGCGAATTATTAATCTTATTAATGGCAAGTCTTGTAGAGTTTATAATTGACTCTCCAATTTCTTTATACTCTCCTGAAAGAGGAACTATTAGACCAATCTTAATTTTCTCTTGGGATAGGCTTTTTTCAACGTTAAAAAACAAANCCAAGAAAATTAAAAGAATAAATTGAATAATTATCTTCATTTTAATGTTATTATTATAATCTATTGAACCAATGAATCTACAATCAGACTTAAATATAAATACCATAAAAAAAGGTTTATATGTTGTATCAACTCCAATTGGAAATCTTGGAGATATTACNCTTAGAGCCTTGAAAATATTAAGTAAATCAGATTATATTTTATGTGAAGATACAAGATATTCTAAAAAACTACTTTCAAAATTTAAAATAAATTCAAATTTAATTTCGAATCATAAATTTAATGAAAAGAAAAATCTTCAAAAAATTATAGAAATATTAAAAACAGAAAAAATTGTTTCATTAATTTCAGACGCTGGTACCCCAACAATTTCTGACCCTGGAAGAATACTCATAAATGAATGCATAAAAAAAGATATAAATGTATACCCATGCCCCGGACCGTCAGCAGTTTCTGCTGCAATTTCTATCAGTGGTTTTTATGATCAATATTATTTTTATGGTTTTTTTCCCGAAAAAAAAGGAGAAATTAATAAAGACTTAAAAATTTTATCTGAATTATACTGTTCAATAGTTTTTTTTGTTTCAGCAAAAAAAATTAATAGAGTTATAGAACCTATTAAAAAATATTTTTCTGATAGAAAAATAGTTGTTTGTAAAGAAATTTCTAAATTTTATGAAGAATATTATCGTAATAATGTTAGTGAACTTGAATTTTTTGAAAAAACACTTAAAGGTGAAATAACTATAGTAATTTCTGAAAAAAAACGTAAAAAAAATATTTCAAATAATTTAACCGAATCAGATAAAAAAAATATAGAAAAATTAATTAAAAAATTAACAATTAAAGAGATTACCAATTTGATTAGTGAAGGAAAAAAAATTTCAAAGAAAGAGATTTATAATTACTGCTTAAAATTAAAAAATGAAAATTAAATTAATTAATCTATTTCTTATATTATTTATCTTAAGTGGTTGTGTTGGAGCTGCCTCAAAAGGTATTTTTGGCACAGGTGTTAGCGTTGCTTTAGATCCAAGATCTTTAGGAACTCAAATTGATGATTCTATTATGGACAAAAACTTAGAAACAAGATTGTTACTTTTAAATAAAAGCTATTTTTTATCTGTTAAAATTAAAGTTTTAGATGGAAGAATATTTATTACTGGTAAAATAAATAGTCTAGAAGAAAAATTAAAAATAACAAAATTAGCCTGGGAAACTGAAGGAGTTAGATCAGTAAAAAATGATTTAAAAGTTAAGGAAAAATTTAATTTTAAGCAATCAGCCAAAGATTTACTTATTACCGCTCAATTAAGAACAGCATTAGTGTTTAACAAACAAATTAAGTCAGCAAATTATAATATAGATACCTACAAGAAAAAAATATATATTTATGGTATTGCTAATTCAGAAGACGAAAGAAAAGAAGTCATCAATGAAGCTAAACAAATTCTTGATATTGAGGATGTAATAGCAAGTATTCTTTTGGTAAAAGATTTAAGAATACAAAAGAATTAATTTTTTTTACTGTAATCAATTACACCTGCTGAATAAGCAGCAACTGAAGCCAAATTTAAAATATCCGATGTAGATGATCTTAATGGTGCAATTTCAATTGCCTGTCCAAGACCAATTAATAAAGGTCCAATTACCTTTGCTCCACCCAATGTTTTCAATAACTTGTAAGAAATGGCAGCACTATGTTGACCTGGCATAATTAATATATTTGCATTTCCTACAATTTCTGAAAAAGGGTACAACTCTTTGTATTCTTCGTTTAAGGCTACATCTGGCTGCATATCACCGTCAAATTGGAAGTCGACTTTTTTATCTTGTAATATTTCTACAGCATCTCTTATATGTTTTGTTCTACTAGTTATTGGTTGACCAAAAGTTGAATGAGATAAAAAAGCAACTTTTGGATTAAAACCAAATAATCTTACTACTCTTGCTGATGATATGGCTATTTCCGAAAGTTGTTCTGAGCTTGGGTANTCATGCACAGTTGTATCTGCAATAAATACTGTTCTTCCTTTATTTACAACCATATTTAGACCAAACATTATTTCCCCAGGTCTTGCATCAACAACTTTATTAATTTTTTCCAATGATTGTGTATATCTCCTAGTATTTCCAGTTACCATAGCATCGGCATCACCACATGAGACCATGCAAGCTCCCCAAACTACCCTGTCATTTCTGACCATCCTATCACAATCTCTTTCTAGAAGACCTTGTTCTCTATGTAATTTTTTAAATATAAAATTTACATATTTTTGTCTTTTTTCTTTTATTGTAGAATTAACAATTTCAATATTAAAGTTTTCACTGTATCCAATGTCCTTTAATCTTTCTTTAACCTTTTTTTCTTTAGCAATAATCACTGGAATTCCTAATCCACTATTTTTAAATGCTATTGCAGCTTTAAGTGTATTTTCATCTTCACCATCGGCAAAAACAACTTTCTTTTGATTTTTTTTAATTTGAGAATTAATACCTTGCATTATAGTTAAAGAAGGATCTAACCTTTGCTTTAATTGTTCTTCATAGATTTCAAAATTATCAATTTTTTTTCTAGCTACTCCACTATTAATTGCTGCTTTTGCAACCGCTACTGGAATTACACTTATTAGTCTTGGATCAAATGTAGAAGGAATAATATATTCTTTTCCATATTTTGGTCTTTCACCTCCCATTGCCGCCACAACTTCATCGGGAACTCTTCTTCTTGCCAATTCTGCAATTGCATTAGAAGCTGCTACTTTCATTTCTTCATTAATTGTTTTAGCTCTTACATCTAAAGCTCCTCTAAAAATATATGGAAATCCAAGCAAGTTATTCACTTGATTTGGGTAATCTGATCTTCCGGTAGCAACAATTGCATCGTTTCTTACTTCTTCAACTTCTTCTGGTGTAATTTCTGGGTCAGGATTAGCACAAGCAAAAATAATTGGATTTTTTGCCATTTTTTTTACCATCTCTTTTTTTAAGATATTTGCAGAAGATAGACCTAAAAATACATCAGCGTCTTTTATTGCGTCATTAAGATTTCTGTGTTTTGTTTCAATTGCATAAACAGATTTCCATTTGTTCAAATTACTCCTCTTTTTATGAATAACTCCTTTTCTGTCTAACATAATAATATTTTTTTTTAAGACACCATTTTTTATAAATAAATTTGTGCATGCCATTGCAGAAGCTCCAGCACCATTTATAACAACTTTAATTTTTTTTATATTTTTTTTTGCAATATCAATTGCATTAATTAAAGCAGCATAAGTTATTATTGCAGTTCCATGTTGATCATCGTGAAATACTGGAATATTCAAAATTTTTTTAAGCTTTTCTTCAATTATGAAACAATCAGGTGCAGCAATATCTTCTAAGTTAATTCCTCCAAAGCTACTTGCAAAATTTTTTATACTATTAACTATTTCATTAGGATTAGATGAATCTATTTCAAGATCTATAGCATCAATATCAGCAAATCTTTTAAACAGGACTGCTTTTCCTTCCATAACTGGTTTAGCAGCTATCGCTCCTAAATTACCTAGTCCTAAAATTGCAGAACCATTACTGATTACAGCTACTAGATTTCCTTTAGTAGTATAGTCATAAGCAAGCTCAGGATTTTTTGCTATTGCTTTAACTGGTGCAGCGACACCAGGAGAATAAGCTAATGCCAAATCTCTCTTAGTTATCATTGGTTTTGAAGAGATAATCTCTATCTTTCCTGATTTTTTTGAGCTATGAAATTCTAAAGCTTCTTTATCAGAATAATGTTCGATTTTATTTTTTTTCATTTTGATGTAATTAGATATACAAAATAGAGCAAATTTAAGACTAATATGATTTATGAACCTAATTAAGTCAACTGGTACATTCAGTTTTTATACTCTGATTAGTAGATTATTAGGATATTTAAGAGATGTTCTGATCGCAATATTTCTTGGGTCAGGACCTTTAGCTGATGCTTTTTTTGTAGCATTTAGAATTCCAAATACTTTTAGAAGATTATTTTCAGAAGGAACATTTAATGCTGCATTTGTTCCAAGTTATTCTTCTGAGTTAATAAAAGGCAAAAGAAAAACACAACTATTTGCCAACAAGGTATTTAATATTCTTCTATTTAACTTAATGTTTATAGTTTTTATTGTTGAAATTTTTATGCCAGCTTTTATTTTATTAATTGCTCCAGGTTTTAGCGAAAACTCTGAAAAATTTGATATAGCAATAACTTTAACTAGAATAACTTTCCCCTTTCTTTTTTTTGTTAGTTTATCATCTTTTTTTTCAGCAATATTAAATTCACATAATAAGTTTGCTGCCGCATCAGCAGCTCCAATTATTTTGAATATTATTTTAATTTCAGTCCTTTTATTTGGAAGTTATCTAGCAGATCAACTAGTTTACTACTTATCTTATGCAGTAACTATTGCAGGATTAGTTCAACTAATTTTTTTACTGATATTTGTAAAAAAATATTTTTTACCTAATTTATCATTAAGTTTTAAAATGGATAAAAAAATAAAATTATTTTTTACTAAATTATTACCAAGTATTTTTTCATCAGGAGTAACACAAATAAATATTTTAATAGGTACAATAATAGCTTCCTTTGAAGCAAGTGCTGTATCTTATCTTTATTATGCAGACAGAATTTATCAAATTAATCTTGCAATAGCTGGAATTGCAATTGGAACAGTNCTCTTACCAAATTTAAGCAAATACATTCAAAATAAAAACGCTAAAAAAATTGTTTTTATACAGAACAAATCTTTAGAACTAAGTTTATTTTTAAGCCTTCCAGCTTCAGTGGCTTTGCTTATAGCATCAAATGAAATTACAACTGCATTGTTTGGTTATGGTTCTTTTGATGAAATAGGTGTAAATAATTCTGCCCGTGCATTATTTTATTTTGCATTAGGTTTACCTGCATTTTCTTTATTAAAAGTATTTTCAAGTTTTTTATTTGCAAGACATAATACTAAAATACCATTTTATGTTTCTTTATTTTCAGTAATATTAAATGCCTCACTAAGTATTTATTTTTTCGGTAAAATTGGTTTTATAATTATTCCTATAGCAACAACAATTTCTTCTTGGTTTAATGTTTTAATCTTATTTTCATTTTTAAAATATAAAAATTATTTTGAATTTAATTTAATTTTTCTTTCAACAGTTCCAAAAATTATATTATCAACTACATTTATGGGTTATATTTTCTATTTATTGATAAATTTTTTCAATGATAAGTTAAGTTACTCTTATGAATTTAAATTAATATATCTGATTCTTATTGTCATATTTACATTTTTTGTTTATCTTGCATCATCAGTTTTGACTAAAGCTTTTAAATTAAGTGATATTAAATTAAATGAATAAAAAAATCTTTTCCGGGGTTCAGCCGTCCGGTAATCTACATTTGGGAAATTATTTAGGTGCAATAAAAAATTTTGTGGATCTTCAAAATGAAGAAAATACAGAATGTATTTATTGTGTTGTTGATCTTCATGCTATTACAATTAAACAAGATCCTAAGGAGCTTAAAAATAATATACGCGAAACTACAGCAACTTTTATTGCCAGCGGGATTGATCCAAGCAGAAGCATTATTTTTAATCAATCTTTAGTTCCAGCGCATTCAGAAGGTGCTTGGATATTAGCTTGTGTATCTAGAATGGGATGGTTAAATAGAATGACACAGTTTAAAGAAAAGGCTGGTAAAGATAAGGAAAAAGCCAGCGTTGGCTTATATATCTATCCTGTTTTAATGGCAGCTGATATATTGCTTTATGATGCAACACATGTACCAATTGGCGATGATCAAAAACAACATTTAGAATTATGCAGAGATATTGCTCAAAAATTTAATTTGGATTTTGCTGCGGCAAATTTTTTAAAAGCTCCTGAACCATTAATTCAAAAAAAATTTTCCAGAATTATGAGTTTAAAAGATGGTTTAATAAAAATGAGTAAATCAGATCCTTCTGACTTAAGTAGAATAAATTTAACAGATGATAAAGATCTAATTTCAAACAAAATTAAAAAAGCAAAAACGGATAATTCACCAATGCCAAGTGATAATAGTAATTTAGAAAAAAGACCTGAAGTTGAAAATTTATTAGGAATCTATTCCAGCCTAAATAATCAAAATTTAGAAAAATCAATAGAAGAATTTAGTGGAAAGAATTTCTCAGACTTTAAACAAAAGCTATCAGAGGTTGTAGTTGAAAAAATTTCCCCTATATCATTAGAAATAAATAAATTACTTAAAGATAAAAATCACATAGACAGCATTTTAGATAAGGGAGCAGAAAAAGCTGACAAAATTTCTTCAAAAAAGATTAAAGAATTAAAAAAAATTATAGGTTTTTAAAATTGACTTTTATCTTTAAATAGAAAAAATAAATACTATATATTTAGTATGTTTGTGCAAACTCAAAATACACCAAATCCTAATTCACTAAAATTCTTGCCAAGCAAGAAAGTTTCAAATGATGATCCTTTTGAGATTACTGACAAAAATAAATCAGATAACGAACTTGTCAAAAATATTTTATCTATAAATGGTGTAACTGGAATTTTTCTAGCTGAAGATTTTTTATCTGTAAATAAAGATGAAAAAACTAACTGGGAAGATTTAAAGCATATTATAATTTCTTTTATTAATGACTATTATGCAAGCGGCAATGAAATAGTAATAGACGGTAATAAAATCACATCTCCAGAAACTCAATTACCAGAAATCGAAAAAAAAATAATCAAAATTTTAGAAACAAAAATTCGCCCAACAGTTGCAAGAGATGGTGGTGATATAAAATTTAAAAAATATGATAATGGAATTGTTACAGTTCAATTACAGGGAAGTTGCTCCGGATGTCCTAGCTCAATAATGACTTTAAAGCAAGGTGTACAAAATCTATTATGTCATTATATTCCTGAAATTAAAAAAGTTATAACTATCTAGTATTTTTAAAGAATCGTATATAATTAAATTATGGGTCTAAAAAAAAAAATAAATATATCCAGCATTAAAAAAATTCTTTTAAGCAAGGGATATAAAATCTATAAAGACCAAAAAAAATCAATTCATAAAGATTTTGCAAGTTTTTATTACACAGCTATTACAGGTATTTTTTTAATATTTTTCTTTTCATTTACACCAAAAGCTGCACTGCTTACTGATAAAATATTTTCTGAAACTGTAATATTCGAAAATACCTCTAAATTTAACTTTGATANAGCTTTAAATGGAAAAAAAGAATTAGATTTAAAACCTCAGGAAAAAGTAAAACTTTCCTTTAAAGATATGTATTTTGATATTGAAAAAAAATTTGATGATATTCCAAGTGATCTTGTAAGATTTAATGCCTCAACACTTGACCAGTTATTTAAGGATACGAAATATAGTTTAAAGGAAGTTAGAAAAACTAAATTAGTGAATCCAGGCAATTCAATCTATCTTTTGCCTAAAGAAATTAAACAAATTGAAAGCATCAAGAAAAGAAAAGAATTTTTTGTACAAATTGTTTTACCATTAATTTTAGAAGAAAATTACTCGATTAGATTAGATAGAAAAAGATTATTTGTAATATTAAATAAAAATAATAACACAGAATCTGAAAGAAAATGGTTAAAAAATAAATTTAAACAGTACGGGGTAGTTAATCAAGATTTCACCACTTTAAAAATAAGAATGGATGAAATTCCAGTATCTTTAGCTATAGCTCAAGCAGCAAAAGAAACTGGTTGGGGAACTTCAAGATTTGCTTTGGAAGGTAATGCATTATTTGGTCAGTGGACATGGCATGGTGAAGGTATAAAACCTGCATCAGCAAATAGTGGAGCAACACATAAAGTTATGAAGTTTAAAATACTTCAAGCATCAGTTAGAGCTTATCAGAGAAACCTAAATACACACTCTAGTTATAAAGAATTTAGAGAAGCAAGAGCAATACAAAGAGATAATGATGGAAAGTTAAATAGCTTAGAATTAGTCAAATATCTTAATAAATATGCTGAAACAGGAAAAGAATACACTGAAGTATTAAAAAAAATTATTGAACAGAATTCATTGACTGACTTTGACGGGGTTAAACTTTTACCTAGCAGCATAAAATTAAAAAAACTAATTTAATTTTTTTCAATAGAAAATTGAATTCCAAACCATCTCCAGCCATCAGAATCGTTTAATGAACAGTTAATTCTACCTCTCCTAAACAAAAATTTTTCTCTGAATTTAACTACTAATTTTTTTTTATCTAATTTAATTTCAGATTTGTCCCATTTATTGCCTTCATTAGAAAAACAATTTATAAGGTTTAAATTCTCTTGTTCATTAAAAAATTCAACAATCATTTCAGGTGGGTTATTTTGATTAGTAATGAATTTTTCTTCAGGAGTTATTGTTTTGTATTGAAGGGGCAGTAGATTCAATAGAAATTTAAACCTTTCAAGATCTCCGTATTTTTCATTTATTGGAAATCTGGGTAATTCAAATTTGTCTTTATTTATATCTATTACGCCTGAGTGTTGACCAAATGCATATTTAAATTTCTGACTTATATATTTTTTTTGTTTTAGACTATACTCTCCAAATGGGTAAGAGAAATATATTGGATTATATCCAAGTTTTTCCTCAAAAATCTTTATTGATTGATCTATATCTTTTTTAAATTCTTCAAAATCAAAATTAACCAGATACTTATGAGAATGAGAGTGATTACCAATAAAAGCAAAATCTTCTTTATCAATTTCTTTAATTTGTTTCCAATTCATATATCCAAATTTTCCGATCGGTTCAGTAGAAACAAATAATATGAATGGAATTTTATTTTCTTTTAAATATGGCCAAGCATTTTGATAAAAAGAGCTAAAGGCATCATCTATAGTAATTAGAATTTTTTTCTCAGATTTTGGACTAAAAAACTTTAAGTCAAATTCAACAGGATTATTAAATTCAAAATTATTTTTTTTAATAATTTCAATTTGTTTTTTAAAAATTTCAATTTGAATATTAGTTGAAGGATATTTATTTTCATTAAATCTGTGATACATCAAAGAAAGCGTTCCTAAATCTTCAGAATAATATTTGCTATTATTTTCTTCTGCATTAGAATTCAGAGTAAAAAAAATTAATATGATTAATTTAATTATAGATGCAGCAAAAGATAAAATTTTTTTTAAAATCATAGCTGATGATAAATCATATACCAGTGAATATATTAACAGTAGAGAAAATTTTGATAAATTTGTAGTTTTACTTTTTAAATTTCTAGAAAAAAATAGGATAAATATTAAAGAAATAAATAATATATTTATAAATCAAGGGCCTGGAAAGTTTTCAGGTATTAGAGCTTCACTTGCCGTAGCAAAAGGATTAAGTGTTAGTAATCAATTGAATTTATATGGCTTTAATTCTAATCAAGTGAATGATCAAAATTATAATGAAATAATTGATTTATTTAATAAAGGATTATTAAGAAAAAATTTGATTAAACCACAATATTCGAGTTAAAATAAAATATGACAGAAACAATAGAACAAAAATGTTTAGCTAAAGGTGTAAAATTAACTGATCAAAGAAAAATTATTGCAAAAGTAATGTCAAATTCAAATGATCATCCAGATGTTGATGAATTATATAAACGTGTTTCAAAAATAGATGCTAAAATTAGTATTGCTACTGTTTATAGAACAGTAAAACTTTTTGAAGAAGTTGGAATTATAGCAAAACATGATTTTAAAGGTGGAAAAGCTAGATACGAAGAGATCAGTGAAAGTCATCATGATCACTTAATTGATATAAAAACAGGTGAAATTATCGAATTTGTTGACGAAGAAATTGAAAAGCTTCAAAAAAAAGTTGCCGAAAAATATGGATATGATAGTTGACCATAAGTTAGAGTTATATGGTGTTAAAAAAAAATCCTAATTAATGGGGAAAAAAATATTTATAAAAACTTTTGGTTGTCAAATGAATGTGTATGATTCTAATCGTATTTTTCATTCAGTCAAAAAAATTGGTTTTGAAAAAACAGAAGATCAAAAAAACGCAGATTGTTTTCTTTTAAATACATGTCACATACGAGATAAAGCAAAAGAAAAAGTTTATCATGAGATAGGAAGAGTAAAAAAGATTTATAAAAAAAAACCCAAACCTATAGTCGTTGTAGCAGGATGTGTTGCTCAGGCNGAGAATGAAGAGATGTTAAAAAGAGAGCCTTACATAGACATTGTAATTGGTCCACAGTCTTATCATAAAATTAATAATGTACTTGATAATTATGTTTCTAAAAAACAGAGAGAAGAGACCGAATTTGATACAATATCAAAATTTGACTTTTTTGATAAAATTGAAAATAAAAGCAACAAAGTTTCAGCTTTTTTAACTATTCAAGAGGGATGTGATAAATTTTGTCACTTCTGCGTGGTACCCTTTACAAGAGGTCCAGAGTATTCTAGATCATTTCATAAAATTTTATCTGAAGTTGAAAGTTTAATTAAGAGCGGAGCTAAAGAAATTACTCTTTTAGGACAGAATGTAAATGCATACTCATACATTGAAAATTCAAAAGAGTACAAACTTTCAGATTTAATAAATCAACTAGAAAAATATTCCGAGTTAGAAAGAATTAGATACACGACTTCTCATCCAAGAGACATGACAGAAGATTTAATTGATTGTTATAAAAATAATAAAAAATTAATGCCATTAGTTCATCTTCCTATTCAAAGCGGATCTAATAAAATTTTGAAATTAATGAATAGAAAACATACTGTTGAAGAATATGTTTTAACCTATGAAAAATTAAAAAAAATTAAACCTAGCATTGAATTTTCAAGTGATTTTATTATTTCATATCCAGGNGAAAGTGAACAAGATTTTAATCAAACTTTGCAGTTGGTTAATAAAATTAAATTTATAAATTCTTATTCTTTTATTTTTAGTCCTCGTCCAGGTACAAAAGCTGCAAATCTAGAATTGATAGATGAAAAAATATCTAAAGAAAGATTAAAAATCATACAAAAACATTTATTTGAAAATCAAAAAAATATAAATAAGTCGTTCGAGAATAAATCAGTTGATGTATTGGTTGAAAATAAAATTAAAGGTCAAACAAAACTGTTCGGTAGAAATAAATATATGAATTCAGTAATTTTTGAAGGAGAAGAAAATAGTATTGGAAAAATTGCAAAGGTTAAAATACTAGACAGCAATCAAAATACTTTGTTTGGAAAGATAGAAAACACTAGAGATATGAGAGCAGCATAAATTGAGCAATATTGTTCAAAAA
>JGI26061J44794_1000319_pt1 | contig 21875 bp, 21 predicted proteins | sample MarorgKNORR_S2LV_5_FD_44794 | JGI IMG/M metagenome (IMG submission 44794) | reverse complement strand
AGGCACCATTCTCGACGACAAAACACTTTACATCAGGCTCAACAACATTATTAAAGACGATGTAATGCTTGATGGCACACATGTCAACCTCATGATTTATGATGGTGTTGTTTTAATGACAGGCGAGGCACCAAGTGTCGAACTAAAATTGCGTCTTGAAAAGCGAATTAAATCCAAATCATCGCAAATTGCGCTACTTGTTAATGAAGTTGCGGTAATGCCAACCAGTAGCTACATTTCAAGGACCAAGGATAGTCTAATCGCCCTTCAGGTAGAGGCACTTTTCCAAAACCAAGAAGTGTTTCACCCTGCACACGTCAGAGTGTTAACCGAACGTAAAACGGTTTATTTGATGGGCGCTGTAACCAAGCGTGAAGCTGAGCATGCGACCAACCAAGCAGCGAAAGCAAAAAATGTAACCAAAGTGTTGAGGTTGTTTAACTATCTTAGTAAAAGACCCGCAGAAGAGATTGAGCGGGACAAACTTAAACAGGCTGAGGCCGAAAAAAGAGCTGCTCTTGAAGCCAAAAAATCTGAACTTAAAGACGCCCAAGCTGCCCTTCAAGAACAAATAGACGCCCTCTAGTTGACAAGCTTACGTACTGGCGCAAAAGAATAGCGATGAACGCCCGCTATCGGTCCATACTCCATCAAAGCCTGTATGTGTATCTTCGTGCCATAGCCTTTGTGCTTTGCAAAACCATATTGAGGATGCAGGACATCAAGCTCTTTCATTTGCCTGTCCCGAGTTACTTTTGCAATAATAGATGCGGCAGAAATCACCGGTTCGCTTAAATCTCCCTTGATAATTGCTTGGCAATTTTCAACGTCAGGGCAACGATTGCCATCAACAAGCACTTTGTAGTCAGAAATACTGGTTTGTTGTGTATAGTCTCTCTGCAGTTTTAAAATACAACGTTGCATTGCCACCATAGTGGCTTGCAAGATATTTATTTGATCGATCTCAGCGCAACTGGCCTCGCCAACCGCCCAATCGCAGCTTTGGGTCAATTGCCGATAGAGTGTCTCGCGTCTTTTTTCGCTAAGTTTTTTTGAGTCAGTTAAGCCGGGTAATGTAAGACCAGCCGGCATAATAATAGCTGCGGCCAAAACGCTGCCTGCCAGTGGACCACGACCCGCCTCATCAACGCCGATGATGGTCATTTGTCAGCGCGGGTATCATAGCGCCTTAAAGCCAATATCGGTGCGATAATAAGAGCCCTGCCAGTCAATTTTCTGCAATAGAGCATAGGCATTTGCTTGCGCCTGTTTTATGTCTTTTCCTAGGGCGGTTGCGCACAACACACGCCCACCATTGCTTACGACATTGTCTTTATAGAGTTGCGTGCCAGCATGAAAAACTTTGGCATTGGCTGTACTTTCTGGCAAGTTAATGATTTCACTTTTTTGATAAGCATCTGGATAGCCTTTTGCGGCCAATACCACACCCAAACAAGAGCGCTCGTCCCACTCAATCGTGGCCTCATCAAGCCTTCCGTCAGCTGCCATCAAGCAAAGTTTAGCTAAATTTGATTGTAGACGCATCATAATTGGTTGAGTTTCAGGGTCGCCAAATCGGCAGTTATACTCCAACACTTTAGCCTTGCCTTTGTTGTCAATCATAAGTCCGGCATAAAGAAAACCTGTGTATGGCATGCCCTCTTCGGCCATGCCGTCGACCGTTGTTCGAATAACAGTTTCCATCACATCGTCAAAAATAGCTTGGCTTACAATTGGCGCAGGAGAGTAAGCGCCCATGCCACCTGTGTTTGGCCCTTTGTCGCCATTATCTCTGGCTTTATGATCTTGAGAAGTGGCCATCGGCAAAATGTTTTTACCATCAACCATCACAATAAAACTGGCCTCTTCACCGACTAAAAACTCTTCGATGACAACTCGTGAACCAGCATCACCAAAGCGGTTGCCTTGGAGCATATCATGAATGGCGTCATAAGCCTCTTGCACAGTATTGGCAATAATCACACCCTTACCAGCCGCCAAGCCGTCTGCCTTAATGACAATCGGCGCGCCTTTTTCCTTGACATACATAATGGCTGCAGCCTCTTCGGTAAACACCTGATAAAAAGCGGTCGGAATGTTGTTGCGCTGAAGAAAGTCTTTACAAAAAGCTTTTGAACCCTCCAGTTGAGCAGCTGAGCGAGTTGGTCCAAAAATAGCCAGTCCTGATTTCCTGAATTCGTCGACAATGCCAAGAACCAAGGGCGCTTCCGGNCCAACAATAGTGATATCAATTAGCTCTTTTTTAGCAAAAACAATTAGGGCATCAATGTCTTCCGAGTCAATTTCAATATTTGAAATTTTATCCTCCAGTGCACTACCCGCATTACCCGGTGCCACAAAAACAGCCTCAACTTCATCAAAACTTGCACATTGCCATGCAAGCGCATGCTCTCTGCCGCCAGAGCCAACAACCAGTACTTTCATAAGTTACCTAAACTGTTAAATATTTATTCGAATTAAGCTTTATTATAGTCTGAGCTCTGTCAAACAAAAAGCCGCTTGGGTAAAACTTCCCCTTCAAGGTTGCTCTCACCAATGCCTATAAACTGGTGCTTTTCATCAAATAACCTAAGTTTTTGAACTTGGGCATAACCCTTGTATTGAATCTTTCTGCCGAGCTTTATATCACTCATTTGCTCGGCGCTTAAAAACACAGAATCAAAGTTGGGTAGCATGGTGTCAGCACCAAGAATCAATGCATCGAGCGCCTCAAAATTATCGCTTTTAATCGCTTCCAGTTGCTCAAAAGTAATGCTATGGGTTAGGTCAAAATGAGCAAAGCCAGTGCGCCTTAACTCAATCACATGAGCGCCACAACCAAGCATTTTGCCAATATCTTCAACCAAAGTTCTAATGTAAGTACCTTTTGAACAGGCAACATCCAAGCTCAAAATACCATTCTCTAAGCCTAAAAAATTGATCTCATGGATGGTTACCGGGCGCGCTTCGCGCTCAACTTCAATGCCTTGTCGTGCCAGCTCGTAAAGAGGTTTTCCGTCTCGCTTTAGTGCCGAATACATCGGCGGCACTTGTTTGATATTGCCAAGAAACTCTGGCAAAACTTGTGCAACACTCGGCTCGTTAATGCCTTCGGTTGGGCCAAAACTTGATATTTTTCCCTCAGCATCGCCAGTGTCACTTATTTGGCCGAGTTTGCCACGGACAAAATAACGCTTATTATCGTCGAGCAGGAATTGCGCCACCTTGGTTGCCTGGCCCAAACAAATAGGCAATAGTCCGCTGGCTAGAGGGTCAAGACTCCCGGTATGGCCGGCTTTTTTGGCAAAAAACAAACGTTTGACTTGCTGTAATGCGAAATTAGAACTAATGCCTGTGGCCTTATCTAGCAAAATAACGCCATTTATATCTCTGCCTCGAGATCTTTTCATAAATATCCTAGAGTTTGCTGCGTGAAAAAAATTAGGAAAAATTAGTTAAAAATTTGCAATTAATAGCTTGCCTATTGATAAGGGTTTTTAGAGGATTTTTACCATTTTTTGCCTCAGCCCTAAGGGATAGGAGGTTTTTACCATTTTACAGTGTTAAATTTTATCACTTGACCACAAGTAGAGCTTCAAAAATTATGCCTTGTAAAACGCAAAAAAACCCACTATCAAATTCAAGGGTATTTATGAAAAGGTCTCGTTATTCCTTCTAGACATCCTAGAGGCGCGTTAAAGCTTGCTTAGCAAGTCTTCAATTCTGGCGCCAGTATTCGGCGCAGTATCGTAAATAAAACTCAGGGTGGGTGTATGGCGTAAATCAAGCACCTTGGATAGGCGTGTGCGGAAAAAACCGCTGGCTTTTTGTAATAGGGTGCTTACTTCTTTTTGCGCGTCTTCAGCACAGGAGAAAAACACCCTAGCACTACTCAGATCACGACTGGCAATCACGTCCGTTACAACAACGTCTTTCAAGCGAGGGTCATTGACTTCTTTCCTAAGCAACATCACAAGCTCCCTTCTGATAAGCTCGTTGACTCTCTGTATTCTGTAGCTAGGTTGCTGTGCCACTGAAGATACCTCTACAGTGTACGAGCGCGCTCAACACGCTCGAAGACCTCAATCTGATCGCCTGGCTGAACATCTTTGTAGTTCAGTACGCCAATACCACATTCGGTACCGGACTTCACTTCCTTAACATCGTCCTTAAAGCGTCTTAATGATTCTAACTCGCCTTCATAGATAACAACACTGTCTCTAAGAACACGAATTGGGCTGTCTTTTCTAACAACGCCCTCGTCAACCATACAACCTGCAATATCGCCAAACTTAGGTGATCTAAAGACGTCTTTAACAGAAGCAATACCAATAATGTTCTCGCTCAACTCAGGCGCAAGCATGCCACTCATGATGCCTTTAATGTCATCAATGAGGTTGTAGATAATGCTGTAATATTCGATTCTAACGCCTTCAGTATCGGCTGTTTTTCTGGCAACAGCATCAGCACGAACATTAAAACCAAGTACGATTGCATCCGAAGCACTAGCAAGTGATACGTCTGTATTGTTAATACCACCAACACCTGAAGAGACTACTTTTACGCGAACCTCGTCAGTTGATAATTCCTCTAATGCCTCAACCAATGCCTGCGCTGAACCACGAACATCGGATTTAAGCAGCACGTTAACTGTGGAAACATCGCCTTCTTCCATTTTGGAGAAGAAGTTATCCATTTTCTCTGCTTGTTGCTTCTGCAATTTGGCCTCACGGTCTTTGGCTTTTCTGAACTCAGCAACTTCACGCGCTTTACGCTCACTTTCTACCGCCAAAACCTCGGCACCGGAATCTGGCACACCAGAAAGGCCCAAAATTTCTACTGGCATTGATGGGCTGGCTTCTTTGATTGTCTTGCCCGTATCATCGACAATTTGCTTAACCTTACCGTATTCTAGGCCGGCAATCACCGTATCGCCTTTTCTCAAGGTGCCTGATTGCACAAGAATCGTTGTTACCTTGCCACGGCCTTTATCTAATCTTGCTTCCAGCACAATACCGCTGGCCGGTTTGCTAGCATCAGCCTTAAATTCAGATATTTCAGCCGTTAATGTAATCGCCTCAAGAAGCGCATCAACACCCTCGCCAGTATGCGCTGAAACACCAACCATGATCACGTCGCCGCCCCAGTCTTCTGAGATAACGTCATGTGTTGACAGTACCTGCTTGATTTTATCTGGCTGAGCACCTTCTTTGTCCATTTTATTAATGGCAACAATGATTGGTACGCCAGCTACTTTAGCGTGCTTAATCGATTCAATCGTTTGTGGCATAACACCATCGTCAGCAGCCACAACCAAAACCACAATATCAGTTGCGCCAGCACCACGAGATCTCATTTTAGAAAACGCAGCGTGACCTGGTGTGTCAATAAAAGTAATGGTATTGCCGTTTGGACTCACCTGGTAAGCGCCAATATGCTGCGTAATGCCGCCCGCTTCACCAGCGGTTACCTTGGTGTTTCTAATGTAGTCAAGCAGTGAGGTTTTGCCATGATCAACATGGCCCATGATGGTAACCACCGGTGGCCTTACTGTCGCGTTTTCATCATCACCGGCGTCTTTTACAAGTGTGTCTTCAACGGTCTCCTCATTACTGGCAACCGGATTGTGGCCCATCTCTTCAACGACCAGCATCGCTGTGTCTTGATCGATAACGTCGTTCAGTGTGGCCATAACACCCATGCCCATCATCACTTTTAATACTTCGCCGGCCTTAGTAGCCATTTTTAATGCCAAGTCTGAAATTTTAATATTTTCAGGAATAGCGACTTCGTGAATGATTTTATCGACAGGCTTATGGAAAGCATGCTGTGCTTGTTCGTCCTGAACTTTTTGTGAAAGCCTTGTGCGATCTTTCTTCTTTAATTTGCGATTTGGATTGTGGTGAGCAACATGCAGTTGTTTGCGTCTAGGTGTTGCTGCAGGTGTCCCAGCATTTCGTAATCTTTGAGGCTGTTTTGTCTCTTTTGCCTTCGGTGCATCAGTTTTGACCTTGGCGTTCTTTTCTGCTTCCGCTGCTGCCGCTACTTGGGTTTTTTCTTCAGTCTCTTGTTGCTCTTTCTGAACTTGACGCGCTGCGTCTTGCTCTTTTTTCTCTTTGATTACACCATGACGCTTGGCGTCCTGTTCTTGTTGTTTTTCCTCAGCCAATTTACCGGCTTCAAGCGCTTCTTGTGCCTTTTGAGCAGCTTCTTCAACACTCTCATCAACCACAGTAGCGACTGGCGCTGTTTCACGTTTTTTCTTGACTTGAATCTTAACACCACCAGAAGTCGATGTCACTTTAGGTGTTTTACGTGAAACAGAAATACTTGATTTAGTGCCTGAGCGTTTGCTCAAATTCGCCATCAAAACTTTTCTTTCGTCTCCTGAAATATCAGAGTCGTGCGCCTTGCCTTCAATGCCGGCGGCGGACAAAATCGATATCACCTCGTCGGGTGTTTTTTTGAGTAATTTAGATAAGCTTTCTACCGTATGTGCCATTTTTGATTGCCTCTATTTATTGTTGAATGTGTTCGTAATTGCTCTTACCAACCAATCAGTCAAACCAGCCTTCATTTTCTCGAGCGGTCATAATAACAGCAGAAGCGTTTTCATTGCCAATATCTTGAATCTCTAACAATTCGAAAATTGAGAGTTCTGCTACAGCGTCCACTGTGTCGATCTCTGCATCAACCAAGGCGGCGGCTAATGCCTCATCAACACCTTCAATAGTTAACAAGACATCTGTTGCCTCGGCATCGCCAAGTGCCTTTACAAGCTGAGCGTCTTGGGCTCTTTCTTGCAACTCTTCAACCATTTCTTCGTCAAATTCTTCAATTTTTGAAAGGATGTCAGAATCAGCCTCTGCAATTTCGTCTAGACTTGTGTAACCTTCATCGACTAACACGCCCGCAACTTCTGCGTCAACGCCTAATTTTTCTGCAAGTTTTTCACCTGTTTTTTGCGCTTCTTTGGCTTGCGCCTCATCAGCATCAGCCAATGACATAACGTTAAGCTTCCAGCCTGTTAGGCGGCTTGCTAACTTAATATTTTGTCCGCCACGACCAATTGCNAAAGCCAACTGCTCTTCAGCAACAGCGATGTCCATAACGCCCCTGTCTTCATCAACAACGATAGAGCTGACTTCAGCTGGTGCCATTGCGTTAATAACAAACTGAGCAGGATCTTCATCCCAAAGAATAATATCAACACGCTCGCCGTTCAGCTCGTTGGAAACCGCTTGCACGCGAGCGCCACGCATACCGATGCATGAGCCAATTGGATCCAAGCGCTTGTCTTTCGCCCTAACCGCTAATTTTGCGCGCAGACCAGGGTCTCTTGCGCCAGACATAATCTCAATAACGCCTTCGCTGATTTCTGGCACTTCCATTCCAAAAAGTTCAATCATCATCTCATTAACCGTACGACTTAAGAAGATTTGCGCGCCTCTCGGCGTTGATTTCACCTCTTTAATATAGGCTCTTAAGCGGTCATTCTTTCTAACGGATTCATTAGGGATTAAGTCAAATCTGGAAATCATGCCGTCAACCCCGCCCATGTCAACGTAAACATTGCCACGATCAATGCGCTTAACCGTAACAGCAACCACCTCGCCAACACGACGGCTGAAGTTTTCGACAATTACCTCTCTTTCTGCTTCGCGTACTTTTTGAATAATGACTTGCTTAACAATTTGCGCTGCGATTCTGCCAAATTCAACTGACTCCATCGGCTCTTCTACAAAATCATCAATTTTTAGGCCGTTTGCGTCTGCTTGGTAAATATGCAGTTCAGAGTCGAATTCCGTACCTTCATCGTCAACACATTGAGCGCCGTCTTCGATCACCATCCAGCGTCTGAATGTATTGAATTCACCGCTTTGACGATCAACCGAAACACGCACATCAATATTGTTGCGTTTTTTTGTCGCAACCGCCATGGCCTCTTCTAATGATTCAATCACATCCTCTTGAGTGATGTTTTTCTCGTTAGAGATTGCCTCAATCATCAAAAATAGTTCTTTGCCTTCCATGCGTTTCTCCTAATATTCTGCAACTATGTGTGCTTTATCTATTAAATTAAAAACTATTATTACTGGTCCCAATTCTGTCACCAGTTCAATTGTTTCGTTTACTTCACTAATACTGCCGATACTGCCAGTAAATTTACGTCTGCCTTCAATTGGCCTAAACAACCTAAGACTAATATCGTGTCCTAAAAAGCGCTGATAGTGTGCGAGTGTAAAAAGCGGGCGCTCGATGCCAGGAGAAGACACTTCCAGACTATACTGGCCAGCAATTGGGTCTTCAACGTCCATTATAGCGCTCACCTGTCGTGAGACAGCTTCGCAGTCATCCACGCCAATACCCTGCTCTGAGTCAATGTAGAGCCTCAAGATTGAGTGCTTGCCACTGGCTACGTATTCAACGCCCAGCAGTTCATAGCCCATGTCTTCAATGACGGGATTAATCAACGCAACAATCTTATCAGCAGTTTTGGCCATACTAAAAAAAAATCCTAATAAAAACCCCCAAAAGAGGGGGTATTAATCTTCCTATTATAACACTTAAGGAAATTTGGTAGCGGGGATAGGATTTGAACCTATGACCTTCGGGTTATGAGCCCGACGAGCTACCATACTGCTCCACCCCGCACTAAAGAGGGGCAATTATACGCTGAAAAGGGCGCCCCATCAAGAACTTTTGGCGTCAAGATTATTTGTACTGAAAATATTTGATTTTTCCATGCAGAAAATATTAAAACTATTGTTACAGAGACTCTTATGAGGCCTCCGAGTATTTATACATGGTTAACAAAATACCAGATTATTCATAATTATGCAAAGGTCTCCTTATAATAACCCTATGCAAGCAATTACACTGGCCGTGTTGATGGACGACATCGCCGGCATCAAGCCAAAAAAGGACTCTTCCTTTGCGATGATGTTGGAGGCTCAANACCGTGGATGGACGATCTTCACATTTGATAGCACCAACATGTTTCACCAAGATGGCGAAGTCTTTGCCAGTGCGCGCAAAACCTTTGTTGAGAACAATGAAGATCANTGGCATTGTCGCGAAGATACCGAAATAATTGCACTGAGCAATATCGATGTCATTTTCATGCGTAAAGATCCGCCATTTGATATGAACTACATCTACGCCACTTACCTTCTTGAGCAAGCTGAAAATGGCGGTGTTTTGGTGATTAATAAGCCAAGCTCGCTACGCGACGCCAATGAGAAGCTCTTCGCCTTAAATTTCCCTCACTGCATCCCGAAAACGCTGGTGAGTGCTGATGTTAAGCAACTTTTTAATTTTATTGAGCGTATGGGTGTGGCCGTTGTTAAACCACTAGACGGCATGGGTGGTACCGACATTTACAAGCTTCACAAGGGCGATGACAGCATCGCTGATATTGTCTCAAAGCTAACCAATAAAGGCCAAAGGCTTATCATGGCGCAGGAATTTTTGGGTGCGATTAAAGACGGCGATAAGCGCATTTTATTGATTAATGGCAAGCCAGTTGATTATGCGCTAGCACGCATTCCAGCCGAGGGAAACTTTAAAGGCAACTTAGCTGCAGGCGCAACAGGAAAAGGACAACCACTCAGCGAACGCGACTACTATCTTTGTGAACAAATAGCACCAATGCTGATTGAAAAAGAATTACTGTTTGTTGGCCTTGACGTAATTGGTGATTACATCACTGAAATCAATGTCACCAGCCCAACTTGTATCCGTGAACTGGACATACTGTTTAATCTCAATATTTCTGCGCTTCTTCTGGATGAAGTCGAGAAAAAATTAACTTTGCGCTAAGCTAAAACCATACTTTGCCAACATCACACCAAGGGCTGCAGCCAACAGGGAGAGGCCAACATTGAGCAAGATGTTTAATAGCGCTTGTGAATAATGACCACTACTGAGCATTTCCACTGACTCAAAAGACAAAGTCGACATTGTCGTCAGCGAGCCCGTTAAGCCGACCAAGAGCATTAAACGGTAAGTTTCGTTCAATAATGCCTTCTCCAGAATCACAAACACCAAAATACCGGCAATCAACGAGCCCAAAACGTTGGAGATGAGTGTGCCATAAGGCAGCGCTTTGCCCAACCACTGAAGTGACAAGACGCCCAAATAATAGCGACAGCTAGCGCCGATAGTTGCGCCAACGCCAATTGCCAAAACTGTACCCACAGCGCTCATAAGTCTTGCCTAAGTTGTTTTAATTTTTCCCCAATTTTAATCTCTAGACCGCGATCGGTGGGTTGATAATAAACCTGTTCTCCCATTGCTTCAGGAAAATACGTTTGTCCTGCGCTAAAACCACTAGGCTCGTTATGCGCATAGCGATAGCCTTGGCCATAGCCTAGCTCTTCCATCAGCTTGGTGCTAGCATTGCAAAGATGCGTCGGCACCTCTAAATCACCCGTTTCTCTTGCGGCCTGCATCGCTTCATTAAAGGCTTTGTGCACGGCGTTGGATTTCGGCGCACAAGCGCAAAAAACCGCGGCTTGCGCGATTGCCCTATTGCCTTCTTTGTCGCCAACACGCTGATAAACATCCCAGGCGTTAAGCGTAATTTGTAACGCTCTTGGATCAGCGTTGCCGATATCCTCTGAGGCGATCGCCAGCAGTCGTCTGGCAATTACTTTTGCATCACAGCCTGCAACCAACATTCTTGCCATCCAGTACAAGGCGCCATCTGGCGAGGAGCCACGTACGGCTTTATGAAATGCGGAGAGTTGCTGATAATAAATATCGCCACCTTTGTCAAAGGCGCTAATTTTGCCCTGCAAAATTTTACTAACATCTTTTTTATTTAAGGGCTTGTCGTCACTCCGAGAGAGCTGTTCAATGATGTTAATCAGTCTTCTGGCGTCGCCACTACTTGCCGCAATAATACTTTCCAGGGCCCCATCGTTTTCAAGCAAAATTTTCCTGTGCTTGATTGCTCTTGTTGCCACAACGCCAAGCTCTTCTACACTTAGGGCATTGAGTATATAAACTCTAAGTCTAGATAACAATGCTCGATTAAGCTCAAACGAGGGATTTTCGGTGGTTGCGCCGATAAGCGTAATCAGACCCGACTCAATATGAGGCAAAAATGCATCTTGCTGAGATTTATTAAAACGATGAATCTCATCAACAAATAACACTGTGCTTTTGTTGTGTTGTTGATAGCGCCTCGCATGATCCAATACAACTCTTAGTTCTTTTACGCCATCCAAAACCGCTGACATTTGTTCAAAATGAGCACCCACTTGCCTGCAAATAATTCGCGCCAAAGTAGTTTTACCAGTGCCAGACGGGCCCCACAAAACCATGGAGTGTAGTTGCCCTTCATCAAGCGACTTACCGAGTGGTTGATCCACGCCAAGCAGATGCTGCTGGCCAACAAAATCCGTCAACGAATCTGGGCGCATAATCTCTGCTAGTGGCTGATAAGTGGGCATTATTCTAAGACCTTTGCAACAATCATTTTAGATTAACTCTAATAATTTGGACATTATCATCTTTTATCACCATCAATAAAACAGATAATTGCAATTCGTTCGCAAGCTCAATTGCCATCTCACTGCCCATTGCCATCATTGCTGTGGCGTAAGCGTCAGCTAGGGCACTACGATGATGAACAACACTCACAGAAGCAAGGTCATTATTGGCGGGCAAACCGCTTTTGGGGTCAAAAATATGTATGTACTTCTCACCTTCCCAAATAAAGTAATTTCGATAATTACCTGAAGTGGCAACTGATGAATTATTAAGTGCAATTGGAATTGGCGCTTTATTGTCAGGCCGCTCCACACCAATCGTCCATTCATCACCATCATTTGTGCCAGATGCGTAAACTTCGCCACCAATTTCAATTAAGAAATCCTTAACACCCGCCGCCTCGATAAGACGCGCCACTTCATCCACGGCGTAGCCTTTTGCAATTGCAGATAGGTTGAAATGAATGTCTCTCAATTTTTTAACTTGGCCATCGCCAAACTCTAAATATTCTATTGAAGAGTTTTTAAAAGCTGTGTTAATTTCATCGCGTAGCGGCGCGCCTGTTCGCCCTCCTTCTGCTCCAAAGCCCCAAAGATCAATCAGGCGACCAATGCCAGGGTCAAAAAATCCACTTGTTTGAAGATACACTATTTCGGAGGTCTTTAATAATTGAGAAAACTCATCCGAAACCTGAATCCATTCGTCTATTGGTGATTCGTTCAATCGTGAAATTTCAGAATCTGCCTGCCAGGTCGAAAAAACAGCGTTAATTTCTAGTAAGCGCTGTTCAATTGCATCTTGTTGTACGCGCTCATCGCCCAAAACATTGATGCTGTAGGTCGTGCCCATGCTTTCGCCCAGAATGCGTTCGTCATTATTGGTTTCTAGGCAACCACTTAGGAGAAAAAATATCAGAACAAGGCAGGTTTTATGCATTTGAGGGCTTAGGCAAGTATTTTGAATTTTATAACCATTTGTGCAGATGTCTCATTATAATTTGCCCATGCTTTTACGCTTTATTTGCCTTGTTTTACTCTCGTTGAGCGTTGTAGCTAACTCCAACACTTTTGAAGATTTTCTAAGCAATATTCGTCAGCTCGCTACCGAGCAAGGCGTTTCCAAAGCAACCATAGATAAAGCTTTTTTTCAGCTTACGCCCAATCTCGATATACTTTCATCCGACCGCTCTCAAGCGGAGTTCAGCCAAAACTTTTGGAGTTATCTCGGCAAAAGGGTCAGTCAATATCGTTTGGATAATGGTTATGATACATTAAAACAAAACCGCTCACTACTTAACAAAACCTATAAGCAGTACGGTGTTCCGGCGCATGTTCTGGTGTCGTTTTTAGGGCTAGAAAGTAATTATGGCAATAACACCGGCAGCCATAGCTTGGTGCGCTCTTTGGCAACGCTCGCTTTTGATCCCAGACGTTCTGATTTTTTTACTTCTGAGCTAATCGCACTATTAAAACTGATTGACGACGGCAAAGTGCCGTTGGAAGCAACAGGCTCCTGGGCAGGAGCAATGGGCGCTGTACAGTTTATGCCAAGTAATGTAATTGCCTACGGTGTTGACGCTGACAATGACGGCAAAATTGATTTGTGGAATGACCAAGCAGACATATTAGCAAGTGCTGCCAATTTCCTTGAGCGCCTCGGCTGGAATCGCGGCGAAAAATGGGGGCGAGAGGTTACCCTTACAGAGAGCTTTAACTATGAAAATGTTGGACTCAATACTCAAAAACAACTTGATGAATGGCAGGCACTCGGCGTTCGCCGTGCCAATGGCTCTAGTTTGCCGAAATCGCGCATGGGCGCTTCATTGATTTTGCCAATGGGCTACAAAGGACCGGCTTTTCTTGTTTATCAAAACTTCCGCTCTATTCTAGGCTGGAACCATTCCACTTTATACGCGTTAGCGATCGGTCATTTGGCAGACAGGCTAAGTGGTGGAGGCGCACTACTAGCCACACCGATAGATGAGCCGCTACTTAAAAGGGATGATGTTGTGGCAATCCAGCAAACGCTTAGCTTACTCGGTTATGATGCGGGCGAAGCTGATGGTATTGCAGGCCCAAAAACCCGCGCTGCTGCCAAAAACTTTCAAAGAGATATTGGTATGATTGCTGACGGCTACGTCGGCTACGAGTTGTTTCAAAGACTGCAATGACCATTCAAACCTATCTTGGTTTTGATGTTGGTACAAAACGAACCGGCATAGCAATTGCCAACAGCCTAACGTCTCAAGCCAACGGTATCGATACGGTAAGACACAATAAGAACGGCTCTACCAACTGGAGTGCAATCGAAGACATTATCGCCAAACACCCTGCGAATCTTTTTGTTGTCGGCTTGCCTTACGACAAAGAGGGCAAAGAGCAAGAAATGACTTTTATTGCTCGCTCGTTTGGCAAAAAAATGTCTGAACGATTCGATACAGAAGTTGCCTTTGTCGACGAATATTTATCCTCTTCAGAAGCAAAAAACCAATTAAAATGGCACTACGAGCACAGTAACGCCGATAGAGGCGATGTTGATATGCGCTCTGCTCAACTCATATTACAAACTTGGCTCAATGAATCCTGAATCGATTAGCAACGACGCTCAGCTAGACGCCTCCGGAAAACTCATCCATCTATTGGGCTTAAAAGGCCTTCCTAAAAAAGAACTCGAGCACATTCTTGATGTTGCAGACGACCTGTTGGACGGCCAAGGCAATCTAAAAAAATCAAAGGCGTTAGACGACATGTCGGTGGCAAATTTATTTTTCGAGCCTTCAACTCGAACTCGAAACACCTTTGAAATTGCCGCCAAACGCACCAGCGCTAACACCATCAACGTTGACCTTGCGAACTCGGCGACCAAGAAAAACGAAACACTGATGGACACCATGCAAACGCTTAAAGCGATGCAAATTGATATGTTCGTTATCCGCCACAAAAAAAACGGCTTGCCGCATCGCATTGCCAGCAACATCGACGGTGTTGCCATTATTAACGCCGGTGATGGCATTAACGCCCACCCAACACAAGCGTTGCTAGACATGATGACCATTCGCCAGCACAAGGGTTCATTCGAGGATTTATCGGTGGCAATTATTGGTGACATTCGTCATTCACGTGTGGCGCATTCAGACATTCAAGCACTTAGCACGCTAGGCGTTAAAGACATTCGCCTAGTAGCGCCTCAATATTTGCAATATAAGGGCACACTCACAGAAGGCATTAGTCGTCTTGACAACTTACAAGAGGGCATTGATGGTGTTGACGTGGTGATGACACTTCGCTTACAAAAAGAAAGAATGGTGGCCGCTGACATTCCAAATGAACAGGCCTATTTTAAAACTTATGGTATCACCGAAGAAAAACTTAAATTAGCCCAGCCGGAAGCAATCGTTATGCATCCAGGCCCTGTTAATCGCGGCATCGAGCTTGACTCTGGGGTTGCTGATGGCCCTCAATCCGTCATCCTACAACAAGTAACCAATGGCATCGCCATTAGAATGGCGGTGATGGTGGTTTTGGCGGGCAAGGCGTAACTGATGAGCGAAGCAATTGACTACGATATCGTCAAAGATGTATTGCACGGCCTCAATACAGACGACACCGTTAGCTCTGCACATGGCATTCTTTGTGGTTTTGCTTGCGTCAAGCCCGATGTGACTATCGATGACTGGCTAGGTGAGGTCTTGGTTAATATCGATCTTAATAATCTTAGCGAAAAAGAAGCCTTTGGGCGACTTGCTGAGATTTTCAACAGCACCAATGAACAACTTGCTGATCCAACCCTTAGCTTTGCCTTGTTGATTGCAGATGACGCTCACTCGCTGCGCGAACAAGCGCATACATTGGTTGAGTGGTGTCAGGGGTTTTTGGTCGGCCTTGGCTTGAGCGAAGTGCAAGCTAGCGATGAAGAGGTGCTGGAAATGATAAAGGACATTAGTGAAATTTCTCAACTGGATGCCGAGTTGCTTGAAAGCGAAGATAATGCGGAAGATTTCAGCGAAATCGTCGAATTTGTCAGAATGGGCGTGCTTCTTATTCAGGAAACCTTGCAACCCTCTAAGCAAGACTTCATCAGCCCTGACGTACTTCACTAAGGCTTAATCAAGCTTTATCTTCAATTTAATTAAAAAAATAGCTTGATTCAGTCCATTTTTTTTTTGCTATAATGATGTTTAGCTCTTTTTGGCAACACAGCAACTGGGGTGACTGAAGAAATTTTTTTATCAATATAAGGAGAAGGAAAATGACTTTAACGCATGTATTTAAAGCCCAAGCAATTTTTGCTTGGATTTGGGTTGTTCTACTTTGGGTTGCACCAGACATGGTTATTGAGCCATCTGGCTGGGCTTTGACTCCCAACATGGAGTCCTTAATGCAGATTTTTAGTGTTCCTATGTTGGGCATTGGAGTTCTTGCATGGATGGCCCCAACTTGGACGGGAGATAACGTCAAGCAAGTTGGTATGGTGTATGGTGTTGGTTTAAATGTATTGTTTATTGCTGTGGGGTTGTTTCATGTCTCAAGCGAGGCGGCTAAATTTGATCCGATGGCTATAATTCCAACCGCTATTTTTGCGGCTCTATTCTTTTGGAAGTGTCGCGCTAGCGATTAACAAAACGATAGTCATAAAAAACCCGAGTTAAACAGCTGTTTAACTCGGGTTTATAAGTAGGCACTATTCACAACCCCCCTTCACTGGGCGGTCATTACTTTCCCTTCAAGGCGCTATAAAGCCTTTGCCAAAGGCGTGCCCAATTAATTCGAAACCCTAGAAGTATCAAGGCAACCGCCCCGTAAATCATCGGTTCAATATCCATATCCGATTTAGCCTGCCAATAAAAATGCACCACCACTAACACTGCAATCAGATAAATCGATTTATGCAGTTTTTTCCAACGTTTGCCAAGGCGCCGAGCCATGTTGTTAGTGGATGTTATCGCCAGCAAACTTAGCAACACAAAAGCACTAAAGCCAATTGTTATATAAGGCCTTTTTATAATGTCTTCTACAATGGCGTTGAGATCAAAACCTCGGTCAATGAGCCAAATAGAAAAATGCAGGCAAGCGTAAAAAAAACTGAAAACGCCAATCATCCGCCGATATTTAATAATTGAAAAAGGCAAAAGCTTGTTTAGCGGGCTTACTGCCAGGGTCAGCAGTAAAAATCGCAATGCCCAGCGTCCTGTTGGTGTGGTAATTTCCTCTATTGGATCAATCACATAGCCCGACAGAACATCAAAGAGCAGCAATAAAAAAGGCGTTGCTAGCAGGACGAATAATAAGGGCTTTTGCCAAGGAATGGTGCGCACAAATAAATTAGAAGTTCCGCGCTAAGTCAAGCCCATCATACAAATGGCTCACTTCTTCTTGGTAGCCATTAAAGAGCTCAGTTTGGCGTTTTTCAGGCGAGAAAAAACCACCCCGTCCAATCACGCGCTCGCTGGCCTGCGACCAGCGCGGATGATCAACATCCGGATTCACGTTGGCATAAAAACCATACTCGCTTGGCGCTTGCGCTTGCCAAGTGTTGAGCGGCTGGTTCGCTTGAAAATGAATCGAAACAATCGATTTAATGCTCTTAAAGCCATATTTCCANGGCACTATTAAGCGAATGGGTGCGCCGTTTTGGTTCGGTAANACTTTGCCATAGAGCCCCACCGACAAAATACTGAGCGGGTTCATCGCCTCGCCAATGGTCAAGCCTTCCAAATAAGGCCAATCCAATATGGGGCGTTTTTGCCCGGGCATTTGCTCGGAATCCAGCAAAGTTTTAAAAACAACGTATTTGGCTTTGGATGTCGGTTTGAAGGTTTTTAACACCGCAGCTAACGGCACACCCACCCACGGAATCACCATAGACCAAGCCTCAACACAGCGAAGTCGGTAAATTCTTTCTTCCAATTGATAAGGCGCAATAAAATCCTCTAAATCAAACTCGCCTTTGTTTTCGCATTCGCCTGAAACGCTAATATGCCACGGCTTTGGTTTTAGGGTATGGGCATTTTTAGCAGGATCTCGCTTGCCCGTACCAAATTCGTAAAAGTTATTGTAATTGGTAATTTCCTTATAGGAATGTAACTCTAAGTCTCCTCCGTACTTGCTCTGTGAAATAAGATCAAAGTCACCGCCCTCAACACCTTCGGCCAAACTCCATGGCGCTTTAAGGGCAAACGACAGCCCCACACCTAAGCGCAAGCTTTGTTTGATGAATGCTCGGCGATTGTGATAGGTTTTTTCGTCGGTAACCGAATTGTCTTTAAGGGGCGCCATCCTGATATCGTGTCTTCTTACCTAACACTCAGTATAACACAAAAGACTGTTTTTGCTTTTTGCCTGCCCAGAAACCAAAAAACCGAACGAAGACAGTAAGTCTTTAGTTCGGTTTTGGATGATGGTGGCCACACCTAGAATTGAACTAGGGACACAGGGATTTTCAGTCCCTTGCTCTACCAACTGAGCTATGTGGCCAAAAACGTGAAATTATACACAAAATAGCATCGGTTTTTCTCTCGATAGTGCTTTGTTTTCTATAAATTATCCAAGTAGCGTTCAGCGTCTAATGCCGCCATACAGCCCGAGCCAGCAGATGTTACTGCTTGACGATAAACATGGTCTGCAACATCCCCTGCGGCAAACACACCCTCGACGCTGGTATGTGTTGCATTGCCCTTAATACCACTTTTCACTTGAATGTAGCCGCTCACAATATCAATCTGACCTTCAAAAATGCCGGTATTTGGCTTATGGCCAATGGCAATAAAAACGCCGTGGACATCGATTTCTTTAGTGCTACCATCATTGCCCTTTAATCGCAAACCAGTAACACCCATCTCGTCGCCAAGTACTTCATCAAGGTTGTGATTCCACTCAATGGAAATATTGCCATTTGCGGCTTTTTCCATGAGTTGGTCGGCAAGGATTTTCTCGCTGCGGAACTTATCGCGACGATGAATAATAGTGACTTGGTCAGCAATATTAGATAAATACAGTGCCTCTTCGACCGCCGTATTACCGCCACCAACTACAGCCACTTTCTGGCCACGATAGAAAAAACCGTCGCAAGTTGCGCAAGCCGATACGCCTTTTCCCTTAAAGGCTTCTTCCGATTCAAGCCCTAAATACATGGCAGTAGCGCCTGTAGCAATAATCACTGCGTCGGCTGTGTATGTTGTCTCGCCGCCTGTAAGGGTGAAAGGGCGCTTAGAAAAATCAACTTCAGTGATATGGTCGTTAATGATTTCGGTATTAAAACGTACAGCGTGCTCTTTCATGCGCTCCATCAAGTCTGGACCTTGAACGCCATCATTATCGCCAGGCCAGTTATCAACATCCGTAGTTGTCATTAGCTGACCGCCCTGTTCAAGGCCGCTTACCATCACTGGATTTAAATTTGCACGAGCTGCATAGACAGCTGCAGAATAGCCGGCAGGGCCTGATCCAACAATCAAAACTCGACAATGCTTAATATCACTCATTTGAATTACTTTATACTGTTTAAGAAGCGAATATTATACAAAAATCTTTAAAGCACATTGAAAAAAAATAACAAACGGACAGTCTCGCCGAAAAGCAAAAATAGCCGCTCCCGAGTGACCAACGAAGTCATTTTTATTTTACTGGCAACGCTGGGCGTTGTTTACTTAATTTCGCTTGTTAGCCACCTGCCCTCCGAAGACCCTTGGACAGGCGACGTTGTCTTGTTGAAACCTGTGAGTAATGCAGCAGGTGTCTTTGGTGCTTGGTTGAGTGATATCTCTTTTGCTGTCTTGGGGTATGCTGCCTACGTGATTCCTATCTCTATATTGTGGTTGGGATATAACTTTCATCGAGATGCCAAGGCTGAAAACAAGAACCAGGCGATCTTCGTGATGCGCCTGCTTTCCTATCTGGCGATGCTGATTTTTACCACGGCACTGTTTAACCAACACATGCCAAAACCCGGCATTGGTGGTGGCTGGATAGGCGAAATGATGCATGACATGTTCTTTAGAGANCTTTTCGGTAGTGTTTCTACCATTATTTATATTGGCATTATTATGGTTGGCCTTAGTCTTGCCACCAGCGCCTCTTGGATAAAAATTGCAGGTNTTNTGTTGAGTGGCGTAAAAAATCAACGTGCCAAATCAAAAGAACGGCACCAACTAGCAAGTCAAAAACGTGCTGCTAAACAAGCGCTCAAACCGGTTCGAGCGCCAGAAGGAGTGAAAACAAAAGCGCCAAAACCAGTCAAAGAAAAGGTGATTGCTGCTGCCAGGCTAAAAAAGCCCAAGACCGCTGAAACCAGTAACTTATACAAAGCCAGCACCACAAGTGGGCTACCAGATATTGACCTACTTGATGAGGTTAATAATACCGAAGTAGGCTATAGCGACAGCGAGCTGGAATTGATATCGGAACAAGTCGAACTCAAACTTAAAGATTTTGGCTTTGATGTCGCCATAACCGCGGTCACCCCGGGACCGGTTGTCACTCAATTTGAAATCTCGCTAGCACCAGGGATTAAGGTCAGTCAAATAATGAACCTCAACAAAGACCTTGCTAGAGCATTGTTGGTTGAGAGTGTGCGAATAGTTGATGTTATTCCAGGCAAGCCCGTCATTGGTCTTGAAATTCCAAACAGCGAACGTGAGATGATTGGCCTCAAAGAAATCCTCTCGGCCGACGCCTTCACTAAATCCAAATCCATACTTTCTATGGGGCTTGGCAAGGATATTAATGGCAACCCTGTTGTTGCGGATTTAGCCAAAATGCCACACTTGCTTGTTGCTGGTGCAACGGGCATGGGCAAGTCTGTTGGCCTTAATGCGATCATTTTAAGTATTTTATATAAGGCCAAGCCCGAGCAGGTTCGATTCATTATGATCGACCCAAAAATCGTTGAGCTTGCCTGTTACGCCGGTATTCCTCATTTATTGGCACCAGTTGTCACCGATATGAATGAGGCGGCAAGCGCATTGTGGTGGTGCGTCAACGAAATGGAGAGGCGTTACACTTTGTTGGCTAAATTTGGTGTTAGAAATATCGACGCTTTTAACGACAAGCTAGTCAAATCCAAAAAGGCCGGCAAGCCTTTATTAGACCCATCTTTCAATGCAAACACCGCAGCAGAAGGCGAAAAAGCCCCGGAGCTTGATGAGTTACCACTGATTGTGATTGTTATTGACGAATACGCAGATATGTTGGGTGCACTTGCGCAGGAAGATCGCAACAAATCCAAGCGTGTCGAAGGCTTGATTGTTCGTATTGCACAAAAAGCACGCGCTGCCGGTATTCATCTAATCATCGCGACCCAAAGGCCAAGTGTGGACGTAATCACGGGCCTAATCAAATCTAACGTGCCAACGAGAATTTCGTTTAAAGTCTCCTCAAAAACCGACTCACGTACCATTCTTGATCAGTCCGGCGCAGAGCAATTACTCGGCATGGGCGATATGCTTTATATGGCGCCAAGCATTTCACGCCTTAACCGCGTACATGGTGCCTATGTTGACGACGCTGAAATTTCTCGAGTCGTCAAACACCTGAAGGCAAACTCTGAGCCAAACTACCTTGCTGGCGTTCTCAATCCACAAGAAGGAATGGCAGGTTCAAGCGAAGGTGGTGCTTCGCCGTCGGGTGAATTAGACCCGCTTTACGACGAAGCCGTGCAGATTGTTACCTCGACAAGAAGGGCATCAATATCAAGCCTTCAGCGCCGTATGCGCATTGGTTACAATCGCGCCGCGCGTATTATTGAAGATATGGAGGCCAGTGGCGTAGTCAGCAGCATGAACAGCGCTGGAAACCGCCAGGTATTGGCCCCAGAACCGATTGACTCTGAATAAAAAATGCCCACTTTAAGTGGGCATTTCTACAAATATAGAGCTTACTCTTAATAAACCTCTTCAACTTTATGAACGCGAACTGCCGGCTCAGCAGCTAGATACTCGCCCAGCTTTTCTATGAAGCCAGTTTCAACTCGCCGTTGAAAGTAAGCTTCAAATTTTTCTTTGCTTTCCCAGCGTCCAAAGCCCTCAATTTTTCGCTGTCCTCTACATCTGAAACCAAATATTGGCCAAGATTGTCATCATACGATCTTGTGTCAGGCAGTATGTTTTTAAGGAGCTCTAGAAGCTCAACGCCCATTCCCGGCTTAGCTATTAATTGTATATTAGTTGAAATTTCCATCGTATTTTTCCTATTAATTAAAAAGAATTCGGATCAACTTGACACCGAATAATCATTCTGCCCCCCTTCTACTCGCTGTCAATGGCAATAAAAATCTAAATAACTATTGAATGTGGAAAACGAGCGGCACTCAACCATCAAAAACCAAAGTGGTCAATCCACTTTGGTTTTTGACTTCCCCCTTGACAATCAAAATCGTTAATT
>JGI26061J44794_1000314_pt1 | contig 22123 bp, 20 predicted proteins | sample MarorgKNORR_S2LV_5_FD_44794 | JGI IMG/M metagenome (IMG submission 44794) | reverse complement strand
ATTGCTCCCATTGAAACGATGAGGTTTGATGATTCGTTTTACAACTTCTTTGGAGGAAAGCTGATTGAAGTAGAAGATAAATTTAGTGTAAACCCGGAAGTAGAAACATATGGCGGTCGATCATTAGGCGCAACAACATGTCCCGGTATCCTTGTAGACTCTTTTGCCTTAACGCTTTGATTAAAGAGTTTAAGAATTAAACCGAATCTCTATTGGTAACATTTCATTCAACTATGCATTTATCACACCCCCACAATCACAATATAGAATTTAGTCCTTATATAATAATATGTAAGTCAGGTTAAAACTAAAACGGATTTCTCCTCGATAAAATACTCTTATATTTCTACTTGACACTTGGTCAGAGTTGTAGGTAAACTCATCTATCCAAGGCAGTAGTTCGTCTTGGTTCTTGCAAAACCGAGGTAAATAAATGAACATAAAAGTGTTGTGTAAATTTGTACTTATTGTAATAAGTATTTTTGTTTATAGCTCCACCCTCAATGCAAAAGATTTCACAATAAAAGGCACTGTGCTGGATACCGATGGTGAAAAAGTGGGCGGAACAACCGTTTTATTACTTACATCAGATGGGGTAGAATCCGATCGTACCGAAACATCCAAACCCCGCATGGGAATGGGCGGTGGTTCGTTCAAATTTAAAAAAGTCCTTCCTGGCGACTATGTTTTGGAAGCAGATGCTGGGGAAAAAGGAAAAACCAATACACCAATTACAGTTGCTGATGATAATATAAAAAATGTAGAGTTGGTGTTATCAACAAAAACAAAAGCAAAAAAGGGAATCGTCATTGAAGGTGATGATGGTGATCCAGATAAAGTTGTGAAGATTCCTGAAAATGCCACTGAGGCTGGCAGCGATGCGGATTATGTAACAACAGAATTAAGTTTTGAACTAAAAAAGCTATCTGCAGAAATCAAGCATCTAAATTCTGAGCTAGAAGATCTTAAAGCTCTGAGTAAAATGTGGGTAAACCCACTGGCTATTTATTCAAAAGAAATAATACTTCAAAACGGCAGCACAGTATTTGGTAAGATTATTTATCAAGATGAAGAAACACTAAAAATCGAAACTTTATTGGGTTATCTGATTATTGAACGTAAAAATATAGTCAGGGTTATTGATAATGTGGTAACAGAGGAAACACAAGAATATGTACCAGAACAGATTCGTGATAGTTACTCCCCACCGCCCATGCCCAAACTGGCACAACCCAAATATACATCCGCTGGTCCATTTAGTCGTTCAGCTGGAAAAAGATATTCTGCGAATTGTGTCCTGGTTGGCAATATCAGTGAGCGCAAGGATAATCAGAGTGCAATTATCTTTACAGGAGAGGTTAAAAACATTGGCGGCCGCCGGGCAGATTTTGTGAAAGTTGATTTTGTATTTCGTAAAAACTGGAGCGGTGAGACTAAGACACTCACTACGTTTTTACGCGGAACATACCACACCTTCGACTCCGGCATCACCACAGATGCCACTTTACTCCCGGGGGCGTTTGGAGCGTTTGAATTATTCTTGCCCAATGATTTTGGATCCTTTATCGGATACTCTTATGTCATTGATTGGGAGGAATACGAATAATGACGGTGGTATCTTTTTACCGCCGTGTTTTATTCGGACTGGGAATAACTTTTTCCCTAACGATTCCGATTAGTGGCCAACAGCACCCATCATCATCTTTATCAGAGATTTACCTTTTAGATCTTGGTGTTGTTATTGAACCATCTAGTGGGGATGTTGTTTATAATCGCCACATAGAAAGCCCTTCAAAAGAAGTTAATATTAGGGTTAAGCAGGTTAAAAGCGGAACATTGAATACAATAGCAAACCAGAAGCTTTTAACTGCTATTGATAGAATTAATACTCGATTGATGAACTTGGAAACATTTTTCCACAATGAAGTAATGGTGTTAGTATCAGAAAATATTAAACTACAGCAAATACTTACAGATCTCTCTATAACAGCATTAGAGAAACCCGATCTTCCTGAAATCAACATGACGCTTATTGATCCACAGATACTGGAAAATATTGACATTAAAGAACTGCCAATAGTAAAAAGTATTGTACTGGTTTTGTCGGAACAACCAAAACGATTTGACATGGATTTATATATGGCGGGTATGTATGCATACCAATGCGGAAACCTTGCTACTGCACTGCATTGTTTTGATGACCTTAACTTACAATCAGCTGATCTTGATAAAATTGAAAATGTTCTATATTGGAAAGCGGATGCATATTTACAAATGCATGATTATGAACGCGCTTTAACAGTTTTAAATGAATTATTATCATATAAAAAATCAGATATGGTTGATGATGCATTAGTTAAAAAAGGATTACTCTATAAAGATCAAGGCGATTTGGGTTTAGCTTTGAACTCTTTTAAAAAAGTAGTGGTGGGTCATCCTGAAAGTGAATACTCACGATTAGCAACATTAGAAATAAAGCGAGGGGAGCTGGTGCTGCAGTGAAAAGACGATCATATGTTTATTTATTACCGTTTTTGGTGTTAATGTCAGTATCTTCAGCTGCGTCTCGTGTTGCATACACTCGTCCCGGGTTTATGATGAAAATTCCAACATCCAGCACAACCCAAGCTCCATATTTATTCCGTACAGGTTTTGGTATAGAGTTTCACAGATTTGACCCTTTTAACTCGGCTAAAGGTATCTATTTTGATATGGAGCTAGGAAAGAATTTCACATTGGGTTTTTCATCTGTGCAGACAGCAGACAGCACTGCCCCCGCTCTTCTGGGAAAAACGGGATACACGCCGCCCGTGGAATTTGGATTTCATTTGCAGCAGCGCGTCTATACATACAATAATGTTTCGCTTTCATTGGGTTTGCAGGATATTGTGTTTCAAAATGCAGAAACAAGCGGAGGAAGCGGTTTAAGTCTAGACCCAGAACAATTATCGTTTTTTGTTGTGGTAAGCAGTGAAAAAGATTTGGGTAAATATCATTTAAGCACTTTTATGGGTTTTGGGTCGGGTGGATTTGCACCTGCAGATACAATAAAGGCTTTAAGTACGTCTGAAGAAACATCATCTTCTACTCCAGAAGTAACAACGTCTGGAGGCACTAAATCTGGTGTATTTGTGGGCGTAATTATGAATACACCCTATTTGAAAAAATGGGGTGGAATAGATATTGTGGGTGAATTCGACGGGACAGGCATCAATGTGGGACTCCGCATCCCCCTTACCTCGGATTATCGCTTGAACCTAGGGTTCACCCACATAGAAAAACTGCCGGACTGGAAATCCAGATATTGGGAAGGTCATCCCGGTATTACTTTGGGATTTGATATGGCAGTACCACGCGGATTTAAAAAAGGTTCTGGTCGTTCAGGGGGGCCTTCACCTTTGCCCAGGGGACAGCTTAAACTACCTGCGACAGGTCAATATGAAACATTATCATCCTCTATGGACTCCACTTTGGCTATGGCTGATTTTGCTGTTCATACAGTTCGGGATTCTATGAACATGTTAAGAAATGAAATGCGAAACCTAATGGTTCAATTAGCAGCCATAGAACAACAGTCTCAATTTTTAGAAGATTCATTATTATCAATGAAGTTGAGTCGAAATGTTGACGAAAAAAACATGAATGAAGCCATGCGTCACTTATCTCGATCATTGCGCTATTTTTATGCCGGAGACTACCGAGCCGCATTGCAAGAAGTGGAATCAGCTTTAGATTTGAATCCAAATATGGCATTAGCTTATGCTCGACGAGGCTCAATATATTATAAACTTGGGGATACGCAACGGGCAACGATTAACTGGAATTTGGCCTTGCGTCTGGATCCCGAATATGATGATGTGCGTAATATTTTAAAGGCTTTGCATGAAAACCGTTTAAATTCCACGAGCATTGTGGAGGAGTAGGGAGACTATGGATATTGCAACATTAGTAGGAATTATTCTTGGCTTGGTATCAATTATTGGCGGAATATTTTTAGCCGCTTCAGCTGCTAATGCAGGAATGGGCGGATTTATTTCACCATCAAGCTTTGCAATTGTTTTTGGAGGAATGATAGCATCGGTATCGGTTGCTTTTCCTTTGTCAGATGTTCTCAAGCTGGGTTCCGCTATAGGCGCTGTCTTTAAAGGCGGGGAAGTTAAGCTGGGTGCAGTAGTTGATGATGCTATAGAAACAGCAGAGGTAGGTCGTAAAGGCGTAGCTGAACTTGAAAAATCAGTTGAAAGTATAAATAATCCATTTTTCAGGGATGGTGTGCAAATGGTAGTGGATGGTTATAGTTTAGATGAATTAACTGAAATATTAGAAACACGAATTGAATATCGGGAAATACGTGAAAAAACACAGGCAGGATTGTTTAAATCTATGGGGACCATGGCTCCCGCCTGGGGAATGATCGGAACGTTGATTGGGCTGGTTATTATGTTGTCAGGTTTTGGTGGAGAGGGTGGCGCGGATGCATTGGGCCCCGGTATGTCGGCTGCGTTGATTACAACATTTTATGGTACTGTATTCGCGAACCTATTTTTTCTGCCAATGAGTGAAAAATTAAACACACGAATGAGTTTCACGAGTACATTGCAGGCGATGCTGGTTGAAGCAGCTCGTCTTATTCATCAAAAGAAACATCCTTTGATCGTTAGGGAAAAATTGAATTCTTTTATACCGCCGAAGGAATGGAAAAAAGAAGAATAATTAAATGCCAAAAACGTCAGGAGAAAAAAAAGCATTTAAAGCTGGAATTAAAAAGGGGATATCCCAAGTTGATGAAGGGTTACCTGGCTGGTTTGGAACGTTTGCTGATATGATGACACTTCTCTTTGCGTTTTTTGTTTTGTTAGCTGCATTGTCTACAATGGATCCAGTAAAAATTATGGAGATGGCAAACTCTGCAGGAAAATCATTAGGAAGTAAAATTAAAATAGAAGGCAGAGCAGAACTTGAAGGTAGGTTTGATAAAAAAGCAACAAAGTTGGTTGAAGTAAAAGCATCATTAAAAGAAATGGTAAAAGAAATAAAAGCAGAAATGAAAGACACTAAAGGGGATCCTCCAGTAGAGATAACCACAAGCCCTAAAGGAGTAACTTTGGAAATTAGCGGCGATTTCAGTTTTGCATCTGGAAGTTCTGAATTAAGCCCAGGTTTAATAAAATTGTTGAAAAATAATATTGTTCGCGAAATAAAAAATTCGATCTTTCAAATTGAAGTAGCAGGCCACACTGATAGCGATCAATTGCCAAAAGTTTTTCACAAACAATTTCCATCGAACTGGGAGCTGTCAACGTCGCGAGGCGCAGCAGTGGTGAGAAATATTATTACTCAAGGGGTTGACCCTACTCGCCTAGTTGCTGCAGGTTATGCTGATTGGGTTCCACGTGACAGGGGCGATGCCGGTTTAGCGCTTAAATCTCTTGATAGGGAAACTGTCTTAAAATTCAATGATACACCGGAGAAAAAAGGCAGAAACAGGAGAATAGAAATAATATTTTTGAAACCAGCGCACCACTCATCAAGCTATGTAGGGAACGATGGTAAAACGACTAATTAAAAAGGAATTTATTTCTGATAAGCAAAGGAGCTATCATGAGTGAGTATAAAGTATTTCATAAACAATTTTTAGCATTTGTATTCTGTTTGAGCATGGCTTGGGGACAAGGGAGTGGTTATTTAGCACAAAAACTGATGGTAGAAAATGATTTGCGGCAGCGTATTACAAATGCTTTGTCAAAAATAATTGATGATCGCAAATATGTAATTGATGTTAATGCCGATATTGAAATCATCGCTGGAACAGAAGAACAAATTACAATTGTAGATGGTGGACAACAAAGTTTTCGACAAGAATTGGAAACAATATCATCCGCATCATCGAATGAGGTCGATCGTTATACATCCAATCAAAATAGAAGTATTTCTAGTGGTTTGCCCATCCCCGGTTTTGAGTTTGAATCTGATGCAGGTAAAACGACAACCCCCACTATGAATGAAGTCACTCCTTCAGCGGAATCTCCAGTTTTAGCCCAACCTAATAATGGACAAAATAAAGTTCTTTCACGTACGGTAACCAGTAGACGCCCTTCGACGGCTTTTATTAAAAAACTGGACATAAGTATTATTCTTCAAGAAGGCGCAGCGCCGGAACTCATCGAAAATATCCGGCANGTTGTAATGGTTGCTTCCCGATTTAATCGTGCTCGAGGCGACGCTTTAAGTATAATGACAGCTACATTTAAAGAACGGCGTGATGAAAAAACAGCCGAACAAATTTTGTTGAAGAATATAGCTGAAAAACTAGAATCATTAGAGCAACAGCAATCGGGAGATGGTTTTGTAAACTGGAAAGAGGAGTTAGACAATTATAAATCACAGGAAGAAGCACGTCGAGAACAAGACAAAATGTATTTTCAACAACAATTAACAAACTTGGAATCCGCCGCCCGGGAAAGAGCATACCAAGCAGAAAAAAGAGAAATTGTGCGCCGGGATTCATTAAAACTGCAGTCGCTAAACAATGAAATTACCGGCTTAAAATCTATGATGTCATCAGGCGGTATTTCAGGTGATGAAGCCGCCCAAGCAAAAAATACCATGGGTGAAAAAGTGAGTGAAAAAGCAGCATTAGACTCTCAGATAGCTGAAAAACTGGCTATGCTTGATGCTGTGCAATCAGATTTAGATCGTAGTATGAACAGAGGAGGTGGATCATCTACAATGATGATAGTTTTCGTATCTTTATTAGGAGCCCTGGTGATTGTACTTGTTATTGTGTTGGTTATCATGATTATGGGTAATAGGCAGAAACAGCAATTACCCCCACCATGGATGTATCCTCCTAGACCGCGGAAAAAAAAAAGTGAAAACACATCTGTGACTACTGCAACTGCAACTCCATCACCAGCTGTACAAACGGTGTCCGCCCCTGTGGAAAACACCAGTGTTTTGCAGAGTGAGATTTCTGACATGCGTCAGGCAGTTGTATCTATGAGTGTTAGTCAGCCAAGTACTGCGACACGGATAGTGAAGGAATGGATGGAAGATGATACCCCTCCACCCGAACCTGATCCAGTAGTTGCGGCTGCACCCGCTGAACCAGAAGAGGATGGCGGTAAAAAGAAGAAAAAGAATAAGGCAATCTCATGATTACAGATATTAACAGACTTTCAGGCCTTCAAAAGGCAGCAATACTGTTCTCTGTTTTAGGAGAAGGGCTGCCCTTACGTTGGTAAAAGATTTATCAAAAACATCGGTACGTAAAGTTCGAGCGGCAATGCGTGAACTTGATAATGTATCATTTGCTGTGAAAAAACGTGTAATGGAAGAATTTTACTTCAGCTTCGTAAGTGAAAAAATTCAAAATGAAGAATCTGATGAACCTAAAAAACCATTTAACTTTTTGGATGATTTAACAGATGAGCAGCTAATTGCTCTTGTTAAACACGAATCTGATTCAGTCGCAGCAATTGCACTTGCTCAAATTTCTGGAGAACGTCGCAATAAAGTGATGAACAGTTTATCTGTTGAATCAAAAGGAAAAATTATAATGGAGATGGGAAATTTAAACGATATTCCATTAGAGGCTATGGTGAACGTTGCTAATGATCTCCATAAAAAATCAAAATTTTTACCTAAAACAATTGCATTTTCACGGGGTGGCGGTAAGAAAGTTGCTGAAATTTTGGGTGGTTTAAGTTCCGAAGAAGAAGCACAGTTTTTGGAAAATATTGCCATAGAAAATCCCGATCTTGCTGCTGAAGTGAAAAAATATCACCTAACGTGGGATGCGCTATTTGATTTATTAACCGATAGTATTATACGGGATTTAATGAATTCTGTGGAGCTTGATACAATAGCAATGGCCTTGAAGGGGATGTCAGAAGACATAACTAATCGTGTAATTGAAAACCTACCAAAGAAAAAACAAGCTATGTTTGATCCTGTAGAAGGAGCTGTTGCAAAGCGGGAAGTAGAACTAGCAAGAAAGACAATTGTTGCATCGGCAAAACAGATGGAAAAAGATGGAGCTTTCAATCTAGCAGATTTAGTTGGTGGCGGTGAAATGGTAGAATAAGCATTATATTAAAAAACCGCTTATTATTATAAACAGCCTCCGCTGAATGCGAAGGCTGTTTTATTTTCAGGACTATTATAAACCCAATTTAATCAAATTATATTAAAAAAAGGTAAATATTGAATCATTTTGCTGAACAAATAGAAACCCATATTCTCTCCGGATGTACATATGGCCAAGAAAGGGCCATAGGAGTGGAAATTGAGACTATAATATATAATAATGATGGAGAACGAATCCCAGTTAACCCCTGTCCAAAATACTCAGCCGTAGATGTTATTACGGACATAGAGTCCATATATAGAGATATAGGTACATATGTTAGCTGTTCTCTAGAGCCTGGCGGTCAAGTAGAATGGGCCTCGCAGCCTGCATTTAATTTGCATGATATTCAGAAAGAATGGGATGCAATTGACAATACAATAAAAAGTATATGTACAGAAAACCAACTTACAATTATTGATTTAGCTCTAGAGCCAATTTATCAGCCTTCAGATATAATATTAATTAATCAACGCAAATACAAATTGATGCATGAACGTTTTGTTGGTGTTGGTAAATACGGTCCCTGGATGATGCGCAATACTGCAAGCGTGCAAGTAAATATCGATTTATTGAATAAGCAGGACGCAGAAGAATGTGGATTTATTGCTGATTGTATCAGCCCATTGGCAACTATACTTTTTTCCAATGCGCCTTTTATTAATAATAATCCTACTGGTTATGATAATATGCGTTATCGGATTTGGGAGGATACAGATCCGATTCGATGCGGTCATTTAATGGATCATGGTTTATATGGTAGTACAAACCTTTTGACTCAATATTGTAATTATATTTTAGACGTACCCGTGATTTTTACGACACCTAATTTATCAGGTGAAGTAGGATCTTTCAACGGGACGATTCAACAATGGTTAGAAATAACAGCTGTAAACAATGAACTTAATTCAAAAGATATTAAAACAGCTCTTCACCAGATTTTTACTCATGAACGTTATAAAACAGTACTGGAAATTCGTTCTACAGATCGACCACCTATTGGATTAGAATTAGCCCCCGTTGCATTTTGGCTCGCTCTTATGGAACAAGGGAAAACGCGCGATATATTATTAGAAGAAGTTAGTTGTTGGCCCTTATCTGAACGTATTGATTTAAACTTAAAAGTCTCCACATTAGACATGAAACAATCTGCAGTAAACGGCAAAACAATTCTTCAAGCGCTTGAATGGTTAGCGGGCTTAGTTTATGATAGTTTGGATGAGCGATCAGAGCGATTAAATATTGAATCGGAACGAAAATATATTGAACCATTTTTTGAAAGTGTGTTTTCAAAGGATGTGTTTTCATTGCAAACTCAACAACGATTTGCTAAACAGAATATCCCAATAAAAGAATTTATACTGGAAAAGACCACCTATGTTTAGCCTGGATTATTTACATCATCAAGTTATTCACTTCCCTATTGCATTATTATCAATAAGTATATTTTTTGATTTTTTGGCTATTTATTTTAAAAATCACAAATTGTTTTTTTCAGGTTGGTGTACATTATTGACAGGTGCTCTTTTATCAGTTGTTGCCATAATAACAGGTTTTATCGCGGATATAGTTTATGGGCATATGTCTGAACCATTTCCAATATTTCAAACACATGGATCTACACAAATTATAGCAGCTATTTTCTTTATTGGTTTATGTTTATGGCGTTATAGTAATAACCATATACATACAAGGCCGCCAGCAGGGTATTATATTTTAGGAGTTATTTCTGTATGTATTTTATTTTACGGAAGCCATTTAGGTGCAGGATTAGCGGGTCATTATTAAATAATTTTCCATGAATTGGTTTCTTTAGTTGTTAAATAATTTTCCATGAATTGGTTTCTTTAGTTGTTAAATAATTTTTAATTTATTACTTAGATAATTAATAATTATTTACTTTAATCTAATTTTATAATGAATCAACNAACAGGCGGACACAAACAGGGGTTTTTATCTACTAATAGAACAGATAGATGGTGGATTGAGCCTACACTTACAGGACTAGGCTTTATTGCTTTTGTTGTCTATACAACTTGGTCCATGTTACAGGGAGAGTATTATTGGTGGAGTGCCGGACAAGAAGGGTTTGGAGGGTATTTATCCCCTTTTTATTCTCCTTTGATATTTATTAACCCAACAGTTGCAGGAGCTGCTCCAGCGGCCCATGCTTGGCTCGGCTCATTCCCCAGTTGGTGGCCAAGCTTAATTCCAATGACACCGGCAATTCTAATTTTAGCTGGACCCCTATCGTTTCGTTTAACATGTTATTATTATAGAAAATTTTATTACCGATCATTTTTCTTATCCCCTCCGGGATGTGCTGTCGGTGGAGTAACCCAAAAAAATTATTCAGGGGAAACAGTACTTTTGGTAATTCAAAATATTCATCGCTATACATTATATATAGCCTTTGGAATTATTGCTGTTCTATCTTACGATGCGGTTTTATCATTTTTTCGCGAGGGTAAACTCGGTATAGGTGTTGGATCTATAATATTACTTATTAACCCCATATTGTTAGCGGGTTACACATTCGGCTGCCATGCTTTACGGCACTTGTCTGGCGGTAGAATGGATTGTTTTTCATGTCCAAATGGTAAAGAAAAATTTAAACATAAATTATGGAAGGGTGTTTCTTCGTTAAATGACAAACATATGTTTTGGGCATGGATAAGTATGATATGGGTAGCTTTTGCAGACATTTATGTACGGATGGTTGCTATGGGAAACTGGACTGATTTTAATACGTGGAGCCTATAAGTGGATTTTTCTGATATTCAAACAGTTGAACATGATGTATTAGTTGTTGGTGCTGGTGGCGCTGGAATTCGCGCCGCTGTTGAATGTGCTCAAAATGGGTTAAACACTGGAATGATTTCTAAATCATTACTGGGGAAGGCCCATACGGTTATGGCGGAAGGTGGAGTGGCCGCAGCGATGGGGAATGTGGATTCCAGAGATAATTGGAAAATTCATTTTAGAGATACAATGCGTGGGGGAAAATTCTTAAATCAATGGCGACTAGCTGAATTACATGCTAAACAAGCCCCTGAACGCGTGCGCGAACTAGAAGAATGGGGTGCTGTTTTTGATCGTACAGAAAATGGCTTGATTAACCAGCGCAATTTTGGCGGTCACCGTTATCCCCGATTAGCACATGTGGGTGATCGTACAGGATTGGAAATTTTACGTACCCTTCAAGATTTTTGCATTCATAAAGGAATTCACACCCACATGGAATGTACCGGTCTTGACCTAGTGCTTGATAATGGGCGTGTCGCAGGATTGGTTGGTTATTGGAGAGAAACTGGCAGGTTTATTTTATTTAAAGCAAAAGCGNTTATATTTGCTACGGGCGGCGGTGGTAAAGCATGGCGGATAACGTCTAATTCTTGGGAATATTCTGGAGATGGTTTAGGGATGGCCTATAGAGCAGGCGCTGAATTAATTGATATGGAATTTACTCAATTTCACCCAACGGGAATGGTGTGGCCACCTTCAGTTCGAGGTATTCTTGTTACAGAAGGTGTTCGTGGTGATGGCGGTATATTGAAAAATAGTGACGGGAAGCGCTTTATGTTTGATTATATACCAAAGATATTTGCGAGTGAAACAGCTGATACCGTTGAAGAAGCAAATCTATGGCTGTCTGGAGATCGAGATGCTAGGCGACCACCAGAATTATTAACTAGAGATGTTGTTGCAAGAGCTATTAAGGCNGAAGTTGAAGCTGGGCGCGGTTCTCCGAATGGCGGTGTCTTTTTAGACATTGCATCACAACAATCAGCAGAATTTATAAAGCGAAAATTGCCTTCTATGTATCATCAGTTTAAAGAATTGGCCGTTATTGATATTACCGAGGAACCCATGGAAGTTGGTCCAACCCTACATTATTTTATGGGTGGTATTCGCGTGGATAGCAATTCACAAGAAACAAATATTCCCGGTTTATTTGCTTGCGGTGAATGTGCCGGAGGTATGCATGGNGCTAACNGATTAGGTGGAAATTCACTTTCNGATTTACTTGTTTTTGGAAAGTTGGCCGGTGATGGAGTAACAAATTATATTAATAATCTTTCGAATAAACCGCAANTCAACAATTTAAAAATAAAAGAAATTATTACATCTGCTATAGATATATTAAATCGAGATGAAGGCATTAACCCGTTTGTTCTTCATGAAAAATTACAAGAAACCATGCAAAAGCATGTTGGTATTGTTCGAACGGGCGATGAGCTTCAATTGGGGCTTGAAAAACTTGAAAAAATAAAAGAAGATGTGGGTAGAGTATATGCCCACGCATCACCTCAATATAATCCAGGCTGGAATGAAGCTCTTGATTTAAAAAATCTCTTGGTAACTGCCGAAGCTGTCACTAAAGCTGCATTTTTAAGGGAAGAGAGTCGCGGTGCACATACTCGATTAGATTTTGAAGGTGAGAGCGAAGAGGGGATGAAGTATAATGTTGTTATCCGAAATACATCCTCTGGTATGGTAGCTGAAAAAAGACACCGCGAAGAACCTCCTAAAGAATTATCGGATATTGCTTTTGCCACATTGTCAGAATTAGAAGGTGAATCAAGTGGATCGTAAATTTAAGGTTTGGCGAGGGAATAAAAAGAGCGGGGAATTTATTTCATATTCTGTAGCAGTTGAACAAGGAATGGTTGTTTTAGATGCAGTGCATCGTATTCAAGCCGAACATGCATCTGATCTTGCTGTTCGCTGGAATTGTAAAGCAGGAAAATGTGGGTCTTGCAGTGTTGAGATAAATGGTAAACCAAAATTAGCCTGCATGACTAGATTAAATGATTATAGAGAAGATGAAGAAATAACAATACAGCCAATTAAGGCCTTTCCCATAATCAAGGATTTGGTTGCTGATGTTTCCTGGAATTATGAACAGAATAAAAGAATTCAACCGCTTAAGATTAGAGCAAGAGATAAAGATGGTAACCATAGAATGTTTCAACGGGATGTAGAAAGAATTCAAGAATTCAGAAAATGTATAGAATGTTTTCTTTGTCAAGATGTATGCCATGTTTTGCGAGATCACAATAAAAAAGATAAATTTATAGGCCCAAGATTTATGATACGTTTAGCTTCTTTAGAAATGCACCCTCTGGATGAAGCAGACCGCATTCCAGCTATTAAAGAAGAATTTGGGTCAGGCATGTGTAATATTACCCGCTGTTGTACAGATGTCTGTCCAGAACATATACAAATAACAGATAATGGGATTATTCCCCTAAAGGAACGAGTGGTGGATAAATATTATGATCCTGTTATGTGGTTATATAGGAAAATTTTTAAACGTAACTGATAAAATTTTAAAATCAATAAAAAATTTATTATATAAAAAAGCCCGGATGAATATCGGGGCTTTTTAGTTTATTTCAATCTGAAATTCACTGGAATAGATATCCAAACACCCACAGCCCGTTCACGCTGCTTAGCCGGCAAAAAGCGGGTTTTACGGATTGCCTTTATAGCTGCTTCATCCAACCCAGTGTTTGGGATACCTTTTAAAATAATTGTTTCTTTTACTCGTCCTTTTTTATCTATAAAGACCTGAACAATAACAGTCCCCTCGATTCCAGCTTCTTGAGCAATTTCAGGATATTTTGGGCGAATAGGCGTGAGCGGCCTCGGGGGATCATCATAAGGAATAAATTTAACTCTAGGTCCCTCTGGTGGAGGTGGAGGGGCATCCCACGCTTCAAAACTTTCCAAATCGGTTTCTTCAATTGTAACATCTTCTAAATCTTCATCCTCTGATTCAATGGGCACAGAGGGTCTTGCAGGGGGCGGCGGCAAATCAATTTGTTGAGTAAGAGGGATATCTATTTGTTCAATAATGATTTGATTAGCATCTTCTAAAACCAGAACCACAAAACTTCTAGGGACAAATAAAAACCCAAATGTTATAATTAAAATACCAGAAAAACCTGCTATACGCACTATAACAGGGTAGTTGAATTTTAATACGGGGGAATATTTAACCATTATTATTCAACAGCTGTTTTGGTTGAATAATTTAATTTCAACGCATCTGCTTTTCTCAATTCATTATGAATCTTTGAAATCAAGCCCATTTTTGCAGATTTATCCGCTTTTAAAGAAACGGTTAACAATGGGTCTGCAGCGCGAATATCATACATCACATGACGAATATTTTCAACGCTATGTAATTTGTCTTGAATTGAAACTAATCCTTCTTTTGAAACCCAGATATTAGACGTGTGTCGTTTTGATTTAAGCTTTTCAATCCGTTTTGCCCTGGGGAGTTCCACAGGAAGGCCGGAATATTTACGCAGGACAGTTGTAACCATAAAAAATATCAGCAACATGAAAATGATATCAGGCATAGATGCTGTTGGGATTTCGCTCGATATTTTTGTTTTACGTTTGAGTTTCACTATTCAACTTCCGCAATAGATATACGTTTTGCATTCGCCATTTTGAGTTGATCTATAACAGCGATATAATCACTATATTTTGTTTTTTCATGAGCCTTAACAGAAATAATCAGTTTTTGATTTTCAGCAATTTTCCGCCGAACCTCTTTTCCAATATCCTTTGTTTTAATTGGTTCACCGCCCAACAAAACATTTCCACTTGAATTAATCAAACAATTGAGAATATTATCTTTTTTAATCTCTATCTCTTCTCCCTCAGCGGGTAGAACAATACCCAGTCCTTTGTCCATATCAATTGTAGTAGTCACTAGAAAAAATATGAGCAACAAAAAGGCTATGTCGGCCATAGAAGCTGTGGGGATTTCTCCGCGTCGAAAGCGGCGTTTCTTTTTCATCAGACTATTGGTTTATTTCTTTTTCTTCTTTACTTCCATCTCGTAAAGATGGTCAACAAGTTTTATGGAATTCTCTTCCATATCTAGAACCAATTTATCAATTCGGGATACAAAGATATTCTGAAAAATTTGAATAATCATTGCCACGATCAAACCAAAGGCAGTTGTTAATAATGCCTGAGAAATTCCACCCGCTACAACCGCAGGTGAAATATCGTCTGCAGCTGCAATTGCATCAAAAGCATTTACCATACCAGCCACTGTACCTGTAAATCCTAGCATAGGCGCAATCGTGATAACTGCATTGAGCCAGATCATGTTTTTTTCCAGAAAAGACATTTCTATCGAACCAGCATTTTGAATAGCTTTTTCTACTTCTTCAATTCCACGATGAACTCGAGAAAGTCCAGCGTGGAAAATTTCAGCAACTGGGCCGTTTGTTTTTTCACACAACTCAAGTGTAGCCTCTACCCCTTCATTGTCTAATGTATTATTTACATCCTCAAAAAACTTCTGTGCGTTTATTGATGACATAATTAATGAATAAAAGCGTTCACCTGCAAAAGCAAGACCAAAAACAAGTGACAGTAAAATGGGCCACATGAAAGGTCCGCCGTTTACGAAATATTCGACTAGCATCTAGTCCTCCGTTCTTCTATTGATTGTTTATATTAATCGAAAAAATTGCCGCTGAAATTATCAATTTCAAATGGGAATGTCAATGAATCCAATAAATTAATTTTACTGAGAAATTTTGATGAAACCAGCTGCCTCATTAAAATAATTTAAAGCACTCATAACTTGATTATCATAACGTAAACGAATACCAATTGCTTCATCTTTTCCCCAATAAGAACTAGCAATTTCTGATTTCAACATGTTTAAGATATAATCTTTATCAATTTCAAGCTCATCTAAATTTAACTCAATCTCCTGATTGCGAACATAATCTAAAAATGTAAGAAAGTCATTTTGATCAAGAATCCAGTAAGAATTAAAATTTTCATATGTTTCGAATTCATCGCGGTGACTGTTGGCATAATTTGAACCCCAATTGAAAAATGGACGTTTAGAATGAGTAAGTAATTTTTGAGTATTTTTTTGGAGCTTTAAATTCCAAGCTATATATTGATCGGGAGTGATACCACCACCACCATATACAATTCTTCCTAAACGCGTTTTATATTTAGGTCTGAGCTCCTTTAACGAATCCAAAACCGTTTCACGATTTTCAATATATAGATCTTTATAATATTCTTTTGCATCACCATTTGTATATGGTCGTTGAATAAGACGGCCGCTAGGAGTATAATAGCGGGCTATTGTAACGCGCATAGCCGATCCGTCATTTAATGGTAACTGTCGTTGGACAAGGCCTTTACCAAAGCTGGTTTCGCCTACTACAAGTCCTCGATCAAGATCTTGGATGGCCCCAGCAACGATTTCACTGGCACTTGCAGAACCGCGATTGATTAATACAATCAAGGGATAATCTTCTCTCCCTTGCTCGGGGTCAGCAATAAACACCTGTTGCATTTTTTTGCTTTTTCCTTTCGTAAAGACAAGCGTGTCTTTACGGGCAATAAATAAATTACTGATAGCTGCGGCCTGTTCTAAATATCCACCACTATTATTACGGAGATCCAAAATCAACCTTTTCATTCCTTGTGCTTCAAGCTGATTAAATGCAGTGCGGACTTCTTCGTCTGTGGTTGCTGAAAAGCGGGTTAGCCAGATATACCCTGTTTCATTATCCAACATTAATGTTGCTCGAACACTATAAATGGGAATATCATCACGTATAATTGTTACATCAAATTTATCTCCGCCTAATCGCAAAATGGAAATTTCAACACTAGTCCCTTTTGGCCCACGCAGTTTTTTAAACACATCTTTTTTAGTGATTTCATATGCATCTTCACCATCGATTGCAATTATTTGATCACCGGGCATGAGCCCTGCCCGCTCTGATGGACTATCCGCCACTGGGGAAATAACGGTAATATAACCATTTAAAACATCGAACTCAATTCCAATGCCTTGGAAAGAGCCTCGAAAGAGTTCATCGATTTCTTCTTGCTGTTTCGCTGGGATATAAATTGAATGAGGATCCAATTGTTTGAATATGCCTTGAAAAGCGCCTTCCATAAGTTCATCCATATCAACATCTTCAAAATACAGTTGGTTGATATAATATAATATTTGATTCATAACCTTAAGCTTGCCTTCAATGGCGCTGTAAGGATTTTTGGAATATAAAATCTGTGAAAGTGGTATTAATGCAAATAATGTGACGGTAATAAGCGTCAGCACAAAAGGAGCTTTTTTGAAGAGAGTCTTATTTTTCATTTAATTAATTTTAAGATAAGTAAAACAAAGCCAGCGAGAAACTATAAACCAAAATAAAACATGGTGCGTATAGTTATGCCTTGTAATGTCGATTTTGGAGAGTCAGCAATTTGTTTGCGATCATTCAAACGCCATTCTCCTGCGTCAATAGTTCCCCGGTTATAGCCAAGGCTCAAACGTAATCCCATACGATCCATAATTTGCCATTTTATAGCTACATAAGGTTGAAAATTAAAAAATGTGCCACTCAAGTCAGTCATTCCACCATATCCATTTACCGGAGAAAGGGTCGTTCCCTGCATGGTTTCTATAAGATCATTCGCAACAGAATCTGTTAAAGAAGAATCAACGCTGAAGTATAAAGCGCCATTTGAAACAGTTCCATATGCGTTAGAAAACAAATGGCTCCATTGTGCCTCGCCGGTATGTTGATCAATGCTGATGTTCACTCGCCCAAGCCCCATTAATACACCGCCTGAAATTTCCAAATCCCTGAAGATAGGTACAACGTATTCTAATATAACAGCCCCAAGTGTAAAAGAAAACTTTGCAGTTACCGTCGGACGAAAACTGCCTTCATAGGGGACGATTTTATCCCCATCATTTAACAACGGCAACGAATTTTGTTGAATACCAATAGAATCATTGGTCTCTTGGTAAAAATACACATCCATAATATTGCTGATTCTTGAAGATCCAATTCCAGCGTAACCGCCAAGCCGCCAACGACCTGAAATATGAGTAAAACCTTCCCCCCCGTGAACGATAAATGGACTATCAAAATTTTTCGTATTTAATCCCAAAGCTGTCATCATTTTGGTTCCGGGAATTGAATCCAAGGAGATATACATTGGGCTATACCCAACCCCACCACCATAATAGTCCTGTATTGGGTATAAGTCGCTTTGAGCGCTTAATAACAGCGGAATTAATTGTGATATGAAAAATATTCGTTTCAGCATTTTTCTGTGCAATACGTTATTTAATTTATATTTGCAGACTTCAATTTGAGAAGGGAAATATTGTAACAAATTTAGACAATTCTATGGGTAAAACAGGCCCTTTTCCTTGTATTTTTCGAGATGTGTAAACTATATTCCTTTTCAGTTGAGGTAAGGGAACGTCATTTAAGAGACATTTTGATGCTGATTTAATTCGTTTTCCTTCCAAGAGTTGATTCGAGGGAATTCAAAACGGTGATTAAATGAACTCAAATAAGTTGTGTATATACGCAGTTTTTCTGCAGATGAGTATCCATGCGGGCGCCTTGAATATTGGCGGTCCATTTGATCTCAATAATAATAATATGGACGAAGCGCTCTTGTTTAATGAAAATCATCTACGGTATGTTGAAATTCTAAACGATGGATCACATGTATTAATGTGGGAAATTATTCCAGACAATTATATAATAAAAGATGCCAATATTTACGATATTAACAATGATGGTAAAACAAATTTAATAATTGTAGCTGATTATTTGCCCGGTAAGCGCAGTAAGGAAAATAAGTGGCTCCATTTATTTTCTTGGGCAGATTCTCTTTTTGTTCCGCAATCCATTGAAATGGATAATGACGATTTATTGCATCCAAATAATTGTGATATTGATGCGCAGTCTAGAGTACTATCAATAGCCGTTGGCACGCCTTATCGAGCAGCCGTATTGCTTGAGGTTCAAAATCAAGAAGAAAGCCTTACTGGTTCAACTATGAATATTGAATTGCCCGATAAGCTACACAACGGGTTTGGACCTGTGTTTTCTAGTTTTATGAATTTATCTGGCGAGGCCCACTTGGCCGTATTTAGCCCGGAAAATGATTCATTAAAAGTTGTATTGTATCGTGCCGATGAAAAAGCTGTAGTCGTAACAGAAAACATATTGCCCTTGAACGGCGCTCGCAACTTGATAGGTTCCGCAATCCAAAAAACAGATTTAGATAAAAATGATTTTGAAGAACTTCAATTACCATTTATCAGTGGCGAAGTATTAACCTTGGCGTTTCTCGATAGTTTGTTGGTTTTATCCGAAAGTGATTTGAGCGGACAAAATCTTTTCATCCTTCCAGATAGCGCCGATTCGAAAAGAATAAATGAAATTCTATCTAATAGAGCAGATCTTGGAGTGTATGATTTAGTTAAAATACCCGAACCAGATACTATAATATCTATCATTCCCGATGATACTTTAAGACTGGGGGATACACTCAATTATAAAGCAGCAGTGGATACGGCTATAGAATTTTATAGTTTTAATTGGTTATTAAAACCTCCATCCAATGCCTATTTTGACCCGAGTTCAGGAACTATTTCATGGATACCAAGACGAGAAGATATTGGAGTACATGAATTCAAATTTTTTATAGAGCAACGATTAAACGAAGAACTGGTATCGGATGAAGACGATTTAGGTGATCGTCATAGAATCTTCCCCGTTCTAGAAGGATTAGAGCGCTCCTATGCGGTTATTGTAATTGATACGACAAAACCGCCTATTATTTATGTTCCACCGCCTTATGAGCCCTATAGTGTTCTGGTGCTCACTCCCAGAAAAGCAGCCGGGAATGAACGCTTTCTTTTTGATGGCGTACCTCCTTTTAGTGTATCGGTTAATGAAATAGACATTCCAAAATACCCATCCTTTTCCCATTCAATATTTGCGAATCTTGGGAGAGTCAATGTTGATAAACATGTCAATTTTTCTTACACATCAAACAAAGACAGTAGTGATAAAATGATGACCCTAATGCTGAATCACGATTTGACAGAAAATATTATTTACGCAAAAATTGAACCGACCATAGATTCACTGAATACAATATCGAGCTTGAATCCATCAAGCTGGCGGTCATCCTTACAACATTATCCCATGTATGAATTTGAGGGATTCCCTGAATCCATGCGTTTGGGTGATAGTGATAATGGAATTTCTTTATACTCTAGTGAAGCAGGGTTGAAAACCAAAAATAATTCATATATTTCAGTATTAACTCCATTATCTGGAAATGGACACAATATTTCAATTAGCATGAAAGCTATCGAATTGTGGAATATTACCGGGGATGTAAAAATGGATAGCCTTGGAAATAAAACCGTGAATACAACCATCACTTTTAGAGGTGAATTTTCCCCTTACAGTATACATGCCGAAATGTATGACCGTGAAAATTTTACCAAACGGTTAAAAGAAATGAAATTTCAAATTCTAGAGTTTATGGGTGTAGATAGTGTTGTTGTAGATTCTTCTCGAATAAATATACGATGAATAGACTCTCCACAATCATTTTACTAATTTTTAGCCTTGTTTTCAGCAAGGATCTGCAGATTATTCATATGGAGGGAACATTTGATCTTGATCAGGATGGCCTTTATGAGTTTGCTACAATTGAAACCGGGCAAGACAACGGTAGATCCGTTTCTATGATCCGTTATTATGAGATTGATGGCGATGGATATCAGCAATTGAATTGGGAATTGGCTGCTCCGGATGGTTTATTGGGTAATTTTGTGAATTTAAAATTGGGCGATTTGGATGGTGACGGCGTTCCTGAACTTATAACTATAATGAACCTCGCGGATGAAAACGAGGAACACATTTTACAACCTATCGTGTATTATTATCCTTGGGACGGTGAAGGTTTCAGCGAAACGCCCGCGAGCACATTAAACCTATCAGAACGTAATACATTTCTACGTTGTCACAATTTTGAATTGTTGAACCGAGACGGCGATGATGATCAGGAATTGGTTGTTTCTCTGGGAAGCCCGGTCCGCGGATTGGCTATTGTTGATGTGAATAAGGATGGACAGCTTTTTATAAGTAATCGCTTGGAACCAGAAGCAATGCGCTTCGGGTCTGGTTTTGTATATGTCGGAGTAGTAGACTGGAATAACGATGGTTTTGATGATATAATCAGTTTCAGCCCTGAAGGAAATGTAATGAAGGCACAACCGTTTTTTAATAAAAACGGTTCATTTATTCAAGGAGAAGAAAATTATATTACAGTTTCTGGAATGAATGGATTTCTTAATCGGTCGATTACAATTACGGATTGGGATGCTGATGGATTTTTGGATGTAATTGCACCATTCCAAAGCGGTCATTTAATTGCATTAACATTGTCACAAGCTGGGATTGATATAGATAATATTCCCAACGAAGCAGGACCTCTTTCCGACGTACAAATTGCTGATTTTGATCATGACACATATACAGACCTATTATTAGTGTCCGGTGAAATGAATATGATGACCGTTTCTTTTGGAGCAGAAAAACCGGAAGAAAAAAGTGAAAGTTATTTTACACTCACTATTGATACCCTGGACATTCAGGTTTTTTCAGCTTTGCCGGTTATGCAGCAAGGTCAATACACAGGCACGTCCATCGCCGCCGGTTGGGATGGTGATGAAACATCCGTTTTTCTAACAGACTTGGGTTTGCCACCGCCAGTTGATAAACCAACGGTATTGGATACGTTAACAGATTCCATAGATTTATTGGATATATTTCCGGAAATCACAGGTCTTGATATTGGCACATTGGCCGCCGGAACAAAACCGATGAAATCACTGGGCCAGCCCTTGCCAAAAGGTGTACTGCCACGCCACGTACTGCCTGTTGAACAATTATTTGTATATTCAATTCCGGAAGATGAAGCAAATAAGTTTTATAGTTTTCGCTGGTTGGCTCCACCTCCAAAAGGAATGTTTTTTCATTATGAAACACGCTCCATTCAATGGGTACCGAATGGGACACAGCTTGGCGCTTACAAGTTGGCGTATCATGTAGAAATAAAAACAGGAGAAACGGTTGAGTTAGAATCTGAAGAAAT